>Ga0315913_1000818_pt1 | contig 30683 bp, 13 predicted proteins | sample MpolsnodulesMG_FD_207736 | JGI IMG/M metagenome (GOLD analysis project Ga0315913, IMG submission 207736) | Medicago polymorpha root nodule microbial communities from Los Angeles, California, United States - small nodules | ecosystem: Host-associated > Plants > Roots > Nodule | place: USA...
CTTAGAGAATTCTTTCAATTGTTCATATCTTAGAATTCTTAAGTGTCTAGAAAAACAGAGTCTGTTCTGTTTCGTATTGTATTGTGAATACCTCTGATTGTATATCAAGTATTCAAAACCTTATTCCATTCTTTGTAATTGTTAAGATAAGTCTCTTTCAGTTGTGATTGAGTAAAGGAAGTCTCTTGGAGTTGTCCTTGAGCATAGAAGTCTCATTCAGGTGTGATTGAGCATAGAAGTCTCTTGGAGTTGTCCTTGAGCATCGAGAAATCTCTTTCTTGTGTGATTGAGCAACTTGTAATTTGACATTACATTTTAGTGGAACTCTCCTTGGAAGTGCAAGGGGGACAAGAATACTTCCGGTTTGTGGAAGAAACCTGTATAATTGCTTGTGTTCTTTTTTTTCTCTGCTCTCTTACTTATTATCCGCTGCTCTAAGACTCTGAACTCACTCAGACTCTGAACTACTTCAGACTTTGAACCTGAGAACAGTTCTTCAGAACGTAAGGAAGAAGTTTTTGAAAACACAATTCAACCCCCCCTTCTTGTGGTTTTTCTCACCTTCATATATTCCTCCAGAACAATCTGGTCCTTGCTAAATTAACTTTATAGTTCTGCTTAATATCATCATTCTTATTCTGCTTATATTATCTATCTCCAGAATATTCTGGTCATTTACATTTAAATTAATTATTTATCTGTTGAACTAATATTAACCAAGAATTTTCTCGAGTATATAAAACCTATTTAAAGTTTCAGGAATAATTTAAAAAGGGTCACAATTCAAACCCCCTTCATTGTGACGTTTATTGCTACTTCAATTACAGCCTCCTAGTAAACTACACGTGTCATCTTCCATGAGCATTATACCATCTTATTGAGTTATGATGAGATCATGCCTTTCAAATTTGTGATATGACATAAAGTCAAACTAGATACTCTTATCTTCGTATCAAATATAGGACGTTTATGATTACCTCAATTGAAACTTATTGTAGGTAAATAATAATTGTAAGTAAAGCAAATTTTCAAAGAGTTGTAGAGTTATAGTTGAACTATTTGAAATCGAACAATGTCAACCATGATGCGATGTAAATAAATATAATAATATTCTGTTAAGTATTTATCATCACGATTTATTTGCATGACATATATATTTTTCAAAATTTGTTCATTTTACTTCATTCTCAAATTATTTTAAAAAAATTCAAAGTTTTCTACCCCATGTCCAATGCACATATTGACATCTACCAGTCATTTTAACAATGTAGATGAAGTAAGAGAAACTTAATATATCTAAAAAAATATGTTTAGTGATTCATATACATCCCATATGTATAATGGTTTTAACAAACCATAAGTCCTTTTTACCTTTAAATGGTGATTAACACACTAAAATATTTTTAAAAGCGGAACTCACATCCTTCAAATGATATAAAATAAAGTGAGTCCAATAGTTCATATCCATGGACTCTCGAAATGTGAATCACATTTGTTACTAAACAATAATGCTAATGATATACCTAAGATTCAACTCTTATTTGATCATTTTCACACATGTTATAAACGAGCTTGTCAAGATCATGCAACTCAATTTCATTACTTGTGTATGACACTACTTTAAAAAAAAACATTGTTCGGATAATGAGACAACACTTGCCTATTATTCAAACGTGCAATACTTCTTTTGTCGATACAAGGTTTAAGATTATTGTTTTTATTTTAGATGGAATCTAATAACAATTATTTGGTTATATACCAATTTTAAGTTTAAGTCCAAGCATAAGATCACATAGTCAATGAAACAACTTGTTCCATTCTAGAAATAGGTGGACTTTATTTATAGTCATTGTCCCACTTCTTTGAAACCTTCATATTTAACAAATATGATATTAACACCTGGAATCATAAATTTACGATAGAAAATTTTATTTTTTATAACAAGAAGTGTGAAGAGCAAGTGTTACGTCTATATTATATTTTAACTATTTCAAGAACCATTGGCAATTTTGTTTTCAACATTTAAAATAATTGTTCTTTTAGCAACAGTGTTTAACCTTCTCAATATAGTGGAACAAAATGTCATTTTCTTTTTCTGTGTCCATCTACTTGATGCCCATAAACTATTTATCTTATCTTGTAGTTAGCGTTGGGGTTGATGATCATATCATTTTTTATCATGGTTACAGCTATGAGATATCATATATTCATCTATTCCACCCGATGCTTATGACAAGCATTCTTTTTTAAATATAGATATAACAAGTCAACAGAAATTTATTTCTCGAGAACATACAATTTTTCTTATTCTGTAGAATAATTCTCAATTTTCCACCAGTTCATAATCTTCTTTGTGAAACTTTTGTCCTTCATAAAAACATTTCACTATAAAAAAAATATATATGCAAAGAAATTCTAAATACGAAAAATATATGTCTTTTCCTATTAGTATTTAGGGTAAAGCCCGCACTTTTAACCCAAACGTAGGTAGAAACTTGATGTAGTAAATCCTCAAGTGCACGGTTTACCGAAGTAGTAATAAAAGAGTATCGTTCCGACATAGATTTATGAATTCAATTAGCTTTCAAAAGTGATCAGATGAGAGTTTTTAGTTGAAAAGATTGAATTTTTAACGGTTGAAATTAATAATAAAAAGCGCCTTCGGATTATTGGTTCGTCACGGTGACAAATCCTTCACAAACCAAACCCTAAACCTAGAACCTTATGTTGGACCTATTTTCTAAAGACAAGTTTCTCTTTAGCCTATCACATCTCCTTTCGGTCTCAGTGAGTGTGTTTCTCTACCAACCACGCCTATTTTCATGGTTGATTGCTATTGAAATCCTTGAAACTCGAAACTTTATTGTCTCAAGGTTTGCTAGACTATTGTCATGTCTCGCAATCCTTGTCTAAATTCACTTGTTCCAATATCAAAACTTCATCTTTCGATCCTTCGCTTGATATTTGTGATGAATCAATAACAACTATTAAACTTCATCTTTCGATCCATCGATTAATACTTGATATTGATTATAAGAACGGTGAAATAGATTAGAAAATAGATTTACATAAAATTAGGGTTCGAAACTTGGTTTGATAGGGATTTAGACTCATCCAACAATCCCAAGACAAAGAAGTCTACTCACTCATGTTCATTGTAGACATAGAAGAGAAGAAGAAGAAAAACATAAAAATAAATAAGAAAATAAAAAGGAGAACTTTTATTCAAAAAAACAATTGTCACTTATAATTTCAGAGAACAAAAGATGAATGAATATGTTCGCTGGCTGCTCTATTTATAGTCTAAAACTACTTAAGCCCCAAGAAATACATCAATAGAGTGTTCCACAAGAAACTAGGGGCTTTAGGTCAGAAATAAACTAAATAGGCAGCTTGTCGGAGAAGCAAAAGCAGCAAAAGGAGTGTTGTGGTAGTGGCTTCATATTTTTGTACCAAATCTTCGTATTTTTGGCCTGAGTCATCTCCAAATCTCCTTTCTTTTGCTTCAAGACTCATTCTTTCAAATATTTCAAATATTTATTAAATAAATATTCACCTTTCATATGATCTTGAACCTCTGTATATTTTTGTTGAATATTTATTTAATATAATTTGTCATTTATTTAATTTATTTACTCTTTTGTTCGCTATTAAGTTTTATTAGATTATAGTTTTATTTTTGTGAAGGGTGCAACCCTAGATTAGGTACTTAGGTTGTGACAGGACCTAATATTGTTTTCACTAACTGAATGTATATATCTTGATATTTATATCCTTCTACCGTTAACTATCTGTCTAGGAAGTAAGTAATTATTAATTAGCCAAAGAAACCACTGAAATTGTCGACCTTGGACGTAGGTACCCAATGGATGATACCTATTGGGTCGTGTGGTGCATTACCGAAGCTAGGAACTAACTGGTTAGTAATTAGGGAAACAAGTGTCTAGCTGTCCCATTTAAAGCTATAGTCTAGTAAGACCATTTTCTTGAAACCCTTATTAAGGTAGACGTAGATTAGGGCTGCTCGTTTGTAGAACTACTAAGTAAGCATAGAGAGAGTGTGCTATGAGTGTCCTAAGATTCATAAATGGGCAGACCTAAGGGAACCTTGACCTTCATTGCCTTGGGAAACACTGGAAAGCCAATTTAAGTTTATGTTTCAATTACCTTTGAATTAGCAAGACCCTGCACGTAAGGATCACCGTGAGATCAGCAGGTGTTGTTAGCCATCAGAGGGAAAGACTTAATTAGGTACCCAGTGGATGATGCCCATTGGGTCAGGTGGTGCCCTACCTATTTAGGAAACTCCCAACAGCCTCATCACTTGTATAGTCTACTTAAGATAAATAAATGCGACATTTATATTACTTATTATCGAACAACGAATATACAGAGGGGATTCAAAGAATCCTAACCGCTGCTTACTTTTCTGCAACCAAAAACAGGTAAAATCGCTTTGTTGCAAACATATAAAAATTTCAACCACTTTTATACCGTCAAACTTACAAACATAAGTAACGAGAATTGTTCGGACGAAAGGACATTCCCTGTGGATACGATACTCTACTTACTAACTTTATTACTTGATGAAAACAACTAGTACACTTACCATTACATAATTACGTTAATCTGTACGACATCACAACTCTACCACCAAGACTAACATATTTGTTCCCCTAGGAGCCCAGCCTACTAGTAAGCAGCTTAATGAGCGGTTGCCAGGTCTTATCCAAGTGAGGGTTAGTATAGCTGTCAAATACCTACCGACCGACGACTCAATTAACAATTTACCAACGTTTTTTTTTTATATATAATAAAGTCAAGAAAAACTAAATTAAAAATGCCACAAGATATGCCATCAAAATACAAAGAGGTCCAGCCTTAAACAAACACCATGCAGCAAAAGACCCAAAACAAAACTACCTTTGGCCAAGGAACACAACAAACAGCCCCACCAAATCAAGTGACATAACTATATGCATTTTGTAACATTTATTCAATATCAATGGTGTGTAGTTAACGCTAGGTTTGGGATACAGTGCAAGCTAAAGTTATTTCTCCATTCACGGATACACCATTGTTGTTTAATTTATAATGTCAAAAAATAATTATAATTTAAACAGGCTACCCACGGCCCGGGCGGGCTAGCCCACCTTAAAACCATGATACAGTCCACAAGCTTCAGCCGACCAGACCAAACCACTGAGGCCCTCAACCACCAACAAAAAAAGAAACAGGGCTCATAGATTCCCTTGCTTTAGACCTCTCTGGATATTAACTTCCTCCGTCAGACACCCATTTAATCAGGTCCTTAATTAAATATGCTCTCATTATTATACTCAAACCAAATGATCTTCAACATTTGATTGGAGAAATTCCGTTGAAATATTTGTTCTTTCAAAAAAATCTCGTTGGAAGATTTGCTAGTAGGTTGAAATTCATATTTCACTTTGTTTTGAGTCAGCGAGGGTTGAACCCTTAAAACTCAGTTATTTAGGTAGAAACTCCTTCCAATTTTATTTTATACAACTTTCAAATCATTTGGGTGAGTAACTCCTTACTCTAATCTATTACAAAATTGTTCTCAAACATTGCTTCTAAATGTATTTTAATAATATTAAAATAATTTAGTTAAGTTAGACCCAAAAAATAACAGCTTGCTAAATGAAATTACCATACCACAACTTAGTGGTATAGAAACTGTGCTTCACGGAGGTGAATCTCACACATTTCAATATTAGTCTTGAAGAGTGTAGTCTTTTTGAAAAACATTCACCTTAATATGTTATTTGAAGGATTTTAATTATTTTGATCTCTCCTCATCACGACTTATGTATCATATACAATCGTCACTCCAATCATACAAGCATGTATCATAAATATACATAGATAAATGTGATTTGATCAATGCTACCAACCGTGATGATTCTCTCAAACCAATGACATAATCTAAACTAATCCAAGAGACGACAATCTTGCTCCTTCAAGCTTGACTTTCAAGGCTGTTCTTAAATTATGTATCCTTTTTTTTTTGGAAGGAAAATCATGTATCCTAATACCTTCTTGTATTCTAATTACATTACATTTGGAGGAAACTTATTTTACATACGACGGAGTGAATGAAAAAAGAATGTAGATACCTAACTCAAGAAAGAGGCACACCACACACACGTCATATATTAAAATTCCAAAAATAAATTAAATTAAAAAGAACTAGGGCCATAACCATTCACTAAACAATAACAATCACATTTCTCCTTAAAAAAAACAAACACATTTTATTATTAATAATATTTTTTTTTAAGAAATTAATAATATTATTGTTAAATTATCTTAATGAAATAAATTAAATTAAAATTTGACGATTGATCAAATTACGCAAAGTTTTCTAAGGGTTCCATATTTCACTACCATATCTTTGATTTATTTAAATCAGATTTAAATAAATTATATCTCTTGAAATAATTTGAAGACCGTATCCTTAATTTTATTTAAATCCAATTTAAATAAAATATATATCTTAAAACAATTTCAACACCATATCTATGATTTTATTCAAAAACATATGTAGCAGTAAAATTTAGTTTGTTTAAATACACTTGTCCCTTGTTTTTAAAAAAACATATTTTTACCTTAATTTTACTTTTTCTGAATTTTCTATCACATCCCACTTTCGGGTTATTTTTGTTGATGTAACATATTGATTAATGGCATTGCACGATTTCTTAGACCTCTTTTTTGCATGTATGAGATTCATTTCATGTGGGGATTGACACTTTCTCCAAATAAATAAATAAAAAACGCAAAAATATTATTATAAAAAAGTGTAAAGACCGAATTCGAATTGGGCATCACTTTAGTCACATTGAGTCTCCAATGTCACATACCATTGCCCAATCAAAGACTGCCATGTGGCATCTTAATTTTTTGAAACAAAAAAGCTGTGAAAAAAATAAAGTAACACGTTTTCCTTCACTCACCCAATTCCTCCCTGATTCTTTTCTGCACACAGCCACACAACACACCCACCATGGTCATCAACCTCTTCTTTACTGTCGCGCAACCATGACCCTCCACCATCTCTTCCGCCGCAACTGTCATCATCGTCGGAACCAACATAAGAATAACGTTGTTGTTTTTCGTTTCCGTTAGTTCTTTCATTACCGACGTTGCTGGATCCGCCATTTCTGACGAAGACAAATTAGTGTTGTTGGTGTTATATTATATTCTGCACTGGAATCATTGCTGCTGTTAGGTTCCACTTCCATAGTTAACAAAAATTTATATAATAAAATAAAAATTTATTATTAAAACCCTTCTGAAAAAACGCAGAGAAATACTAAAAAAAGAATCGATTTTTTTGGAGCATTCTTTTGGGATTGAAATTGTATTTTGAATTCGTCAACGGTGGCGAACGATGGAGAAAAGAGAAGAAACGCAGGCTAGGAGGAGGAGGAGGATGGGTAAACAAGGCAAAAGTTATCTTCTCTCTCTTTGACAACTTTTTTGTTTATTTATTTTTTTCAAAAGAAATTAAGATGCCATGTGTCAGCTTTTGATTTGGCAATGGTAGGTGACATTGAAGACTCAATGTCGCTGAAGTGTTGCCCATTCAAATTCCATCTTTTACGATTTTCTCACAATCAAATTTAATATCCGATAAAAATAAAATGTAAAATGATCTCTAATATTTTCACGTTGAACATAAGTAGTCCTTTTATTTTTATTTTAATAAATAAATAACAAATTTATGTTTTTAATTTAAAAAATATATAAAAAAAACTTTAAAAATATCAATCACAATATAAACTAGTCCTTTTTTTTTGTCAAAAAAATTAGTCCTTTTATAACCACCAAAAAATATTAGTCCTTTAATGATCACAATATAAATTAGTCTTTTTTTTGTAAAATAGCTTAATGACTAGAGCTCACACAATTTATTAATTATGGAAAGTTAAGTGTCTAAGGTTCGAACCCCGTTCTGCATATGCAATATACCTACCAACTAAAACTCTAGTTAACCTCAAAAGGATAAATTAGTCCTTTTATTATAATAAATCAATGACAAATTTGTATTTAACTTAAAATAAAATATCAATGACAAATTTAGATTTTATTTTTGTAACAAATATCCATGTACTTAAAAATATATTTTCCAAAAATAGTGTGACAAAGATTTTTTTGGTAAAACTAAAACCCTAGTTAATGACCGCATCTGTTTCCGTACTTTAAAACAAAACACTGTCGCATGTAACACATCATCGCATCGCAGGTTGCACTCTCTCTCTTCACACTCACTTTCTCTCTCTACATTCTCAACACCATTATCGCTTGATTCATAGCCACATCAATTATCAACCACAATTATTCTCCTCGTTACACTCTCTTCGATTTTCTCATCAGACAAACACAATGGTTAGTTTTTTTTTTTTTTAATGAAAATAATTGTTTGCCAATTTATTTATTTTTGAGATGAATTTGAGTTTATGATATTACAATGAATTTTAAGAATTTTGTTTTTTGAATTGTCAATGTGAATTTATAGATGAATTTTTAGAATTTTGTTTATTACAATGACAGTACGATGAATTTTAAGAATCTTGTTTTTAATTTTGTTGATGATAGTACGATGAATATCAAGAATTTGTTTTTTTATTGATCATTTTTTTGTTTTGGGTGAATTTTGTTTAAAAGATGTTTTTTTTTTGTTTGAAATTGGGTTTTTTTGAAAAGGTTGAATGTGTCTGAATTTGTTCTGAATTAGTTTTTTTTTTTTATTGTTGTAGTGTTGAATTTGAGTTTATGCATCTCAAAGTGAATTAATTGATTGTAGCTCCTCTTTTTTTTTTTTGTGTGAATTTTGTTAAAAAAAAAATTGTTTTTTTAATTAAGCTTTTGGGATAATGTTGAATATGAATGAATGCCTTCTGAATTAGGTTTTTTTTATTGTTGATTTAGGGTTGAATTTGAGTTTATGCATCTCAAAGTGAATTCGTAGATTGTAGTTTCTCTTTTTTTAATATGAAGGACCCTTTTGTTGTTTAGAGTGAATTTTGTTAAAAAGATGTTTTTTTTTTTTTAATTTGGGTTATAGGAAAAAGTTGAATATGAATGAATTAGTTTTGAATTAGGGTAATGTATGCATGATGAACTATTTTGGAAAAGGGGTATTAAGTAGTGACTTGTTTGGTTGAGTTTTTTTTGTTCTGCAATGAATTTATAGACTACAGTGTCACTTTATGATTTGGATGAAATTTTAGATTTTTTAATAAGCCAGTAAATCACAATGCTGCCAGTGGTTTTGGAGTGCATGATATGAATGTTGGTTGTTGAATTATCGAATTTTTTCGTAAAGCGGGTTATTACATGTTGCAATTGTTGTTTTCGGTACTTTTAAAAGTAGCCATTTTTTTCTTTACCCTTCACTCAACTCTGTAAAAGAAGAAAAATATGGCAGGTTGTCGGTTATAGTTGAACTCATCCACGGTTTTATGTTAAACCAAAATTTCTCTATTAGAAACAAGTTGACTTTATGTCTCTTTTTACTGTGAAGTTTGATTGAAATGTTGTGAAATCTGAATGGTTTGTCTAAAGTTAGACTTTTAGATGTGTTGTCAATGTTAGGTAACTATATCAAAATTGACAATATCATAACAATCATAATATGTAAATGAAGATTCTTGTAGTAACTTTATCCAAAAAAAAAAAAGAAAGAAAAAAGATGCGTGTAGTAAATGTCGAAATGTTAGACTTTTTATGGGGACTTGTTTAGTAGTTACGTTAAATGCTCGTAATGATGATGTTCCAACATTTTTAGTTGAATGTGAATGCATTTCAAAATTCGTACTAGTTTAAAAGTTAAGTTAAATGTGGTTTGAGTGATTTAGTTTGTTTCTGAATTGTAGAATTATTCAAATAGTATAGTATTTGACCTTATTGCAAGAAAGTCGAGATAGTTGTTTTTGAATGTTGTCACGATAGCTATCTATGCACTGTGTCATAAATCACTTGTTTCAAACGTTTAAGTTGTTAGGTGAAAGACATGATTGGTTTTATATCTAACTCATTTCTTCCTGTTTGAATGCTTATTTGCAGCATGGGAATTTTCAAAACAATTATAGAGCTCGTTGGAATGATATGTTCAATGATTTCAGTCAGGGACAGTTTAACTACAATTACCAACAAACACCGACGCCGCCATGCGTTGATAACAGGCAGTTAGCACATCAAATGCCGACACCGTGTGTTGATAACAGGCAGTTAGCACATCCAATACCGACACCGTGTGTTGATAACAGGCAGTTAGCACATCAAATGCCGACACCGTGTGTTGATAACAGGCAGTTAGCACATCCAATACCGACACCGTGTGTTGATAACAGGCAGTTAGCACATCAAATTCCAATGCCATATGCTGATAACAGACAGTTACCACAACCAACGCCGACGCCATATGTTGATAACAGGCAGCTACCACATCAAATGTCGGTACAATATGCTGATAACAGGCAGGTATCACATCAATTGCCGGTGCCATATGTTGATAAGAGGCAGTTGCCACCTCAAATGCCGGCACAGCATACCGATAACAGGCAGTTGCCATGTCAATTGATGGTGCCATATGGTGATAGAAGGCAGTTGATGTGGCAACTGCCGGCACAATATTCTGATAACACACAATTATCACATCAACCGTCAGTGCCATATGTTGATAACAGGCAGTTAGCACCTCAACCGCCAGCACCACATGCCGATAACAGGCAGTTACCACATCAAACGCACGCGCCATATGTTGATAACAGGCAATTGCTCCATCAAATGCAGGCACAATATTCTGATAACACACAATTACCACATCAACCATTGGTGCCATATGTTGACAGGCAGTTGCCACCTCAACAGCTAGCTCAACATGCCGATAACATGCAGTTACCACATCAACCACCGGCGCCATATGCTGATAGCAGGCAGTTGCCACATCAAATACCGGTGCACTATGCTGATAACAGGTACTTACCACATCCAGCGCCGGCACACTATGCTGATAACAAGTACTTGACACATCAAACACCAGCACCCTATGCTGATAACAGACCCTTAGCACATCAAACACTGGCACTCTATGCCGATAACAGGACCTTACCACATCAAATGCCGACACCTTATGCTGATAATAGACACTTGCGACATCATACACCGGAAGACTGTGTTGATAAAATGTGCTTACCACAACAAACGCGAGAAAGTTTTGCTGATAAAAGTCCCGTACCACCTCAAAATCCGGAAGAATTTGCTGATAGTAAGTGCCACTTGCCAGAGCAAATGCTGGAAGACTATGCTGATGAGAGTCAGTTACCACAGAAAGCACCTGAAGACTATGCTGATAAGAAGTGCTTACCACCACATGTACACTGTAAGATTTGTGATTGTGTGGTTGTTCACAAGTGTTTGGAACAACATAATAAGGGAAGGAGACATCAAAAAAAGTTATCAGAAAAGTTATCAGAACTACGTGAGCTACGAAAGAAACAGAAACGTGCTAAAAGAAAGAATAAACGTGCAAAAGCTCTTGGTTTCAAGGTATCAAATTTGAAATATGAAGGTCCTAGTTTCAAGAAGAAGAAAGTTCCAGCTGAAAGGTCTAAAAGGAAAGTCACGGATAACACAAATGCAGAGGATCATGGTTCCAAGCGCAAGATTGAAGGAGCAACAACAGGTAAGGGCATGAAGGTCAATGCTCTGTCAAATTTTGCCAACTGTCTAGTTGAAATACCTGAGTCAGAATCACCACCACAGTCTCATATTGGTTCCGAGGTATCCACATCTGTAGCAGCAGTTACACAGACAGAAATGTCTGAAAGCAAAGTTCATAATGAGATTCAGAATTATGTTTTTGATTCAAATGATCAGCAACAATCAATCTCAATGGAATTGGACGACCCTGCTGGTTCTATAAATGACAACCAAACTGAACTTGTGAATTCTGATTCTGCAGCGATCGAAATAATTATAGAACCACTTGCATCCGCACCACCAGATCCATCATTGTCAAGTTTTGAACCCCTAACTGAACATGGTCTACATACTGAAACTGAACCTCAAGTATCGGAAGCCGTAGTATGTTATGAGCGCCAACATCTTTCTGAGGAGATAGATATTCCACTGCTACCATCAGTCTCAATGGAGATTGATACCGCTTCAGAGGCCAGTGATGAAACCGAAACTGAAGATGAAGACGAAAGCTCCCAATCTGAAGTTGAGATGGATGTTCTTGAAACTGAGTCAGGGTCAACTAAATTGCCTAAGGTAGTTCAGATTTCCAATGGAAGTATCAACCGATACTGTACTTTTTTTTCTTTAAAATATGTGCCTTTTTTGTTGTTATCAACCTTTTATGAATCATTGCATTAAAACTTTGCCAACTTGTTGCAGATACGTGTTTGTCTTACCTGTGGTGATGTAGGCTTTGAAGAGACGTTGGTATATTGCAACAAATGTGAAGAATGTGCTCTGCATAGGTACTTGTTACTTACTCTTTCCATCTACTTTATTTCTTTAGAATATTGAAACGATAACATTGCTTCGCTTTAATACCCTGATCCTGTTTTGTTTCTTTCCCGTCCTAATTTGTTATATAAAGCAGAAATAATATTTTATTGTTTTCATCATCACACTCAAGTAGCAAATGCATCTATTATGTAAGAAGCACTGATACATGAGCAACTCATTTGGTCCCGCATTGTACTTGATACGCCATCGTTACGTATCAGCGAAGTATCAAATGTCTTTTTAAAAAATCCCTATTCTGTTTCATTTCTGCATCAGAACCACAGATTTTAGAATGCTATTTAATTTTTCCATCATATTTTTCTACACATGCAGATTTTACATTTCATAAAGTTGTAGTTTCACACTCTTAAATGCCATTTCACCTTATAAATTTCAACTTTCCCTTTTCAGGTATTGTTTAGACGGGCCTGTGATTTTTACGGATGAGGTTATTTGGTATTGTGAGGATTGCGAAGAAGAGGTAATAGACACAAATCATTCGGATCAAGACGCTTCAGATTCTTCAGATTCAGAAAGTGAAGTTGATTCTAGTGAGGAGGAATGTGTGGCCGATGTTCATCCACAGCCTATTGCTGATCCAATCTGGAGGTAAAAAATTTGTTTTTTTGTGATTTTTCTTGCCGTCTTTTTTAACGAATTTTTTGGTAGCTGCTACAGCGGAAGGTTGTCTAAAATTGAATTTTTTGTCCAATAGGGGAAGTTTGAAGGTTTACCACAAAAGCGTAGATAAAATTATAAGACTAATGGGACATTTGTCCACATTAGCATGCCCTAAAGTTCTTGAAGAGGCAAGACATATCCCTGATGTGCTATATGCAGAATTGCTTCAAAGATCAGCTGTGTGGCCAGAGAGTTTCAGGAAATTTGGAACAAATAATCTGAGCATTGGCCTTTATTTCTTTCCTCAGAATGAAAGGTGACATTTTACACAAACTTGAGAACATGTTTGATTCGATACAAAGGATATGCACTGTCAGTGTGAACTAGATTTATACTGACATCCGATAAAAACATACTATTTTGTCACATCATTCCACTTTCGTAACTGTATTTTAAAATGAATGGATGTCAGCATAAAATTACGTCACACTGACAGTTATGTCCACTATTATTGAATGTGTTTATTGTTTTTTAGAAATATATATTTTGAAAATAAGAAACAATGTAGAAATAAGATATGATTATAATAATTCTATCAATGCTCATATTGAAACTAGTATTGATTTAAATGCTTATGTCTTTTTGCAGAGCTGAGAGATATTTTGACCAACTAGTTCATGAAATGATTTCCAATGACCTGGCCATAAGAACTTTCGTTGTAAAAGCCGAGCTTTTAATTTTTCCGTCAACGGTGCTCCCAAGCGAATATAAGAGTGAGTTACATTACATTACATGTATGCTATTTCTTCATTTCAACTTCATTGTTTGTTAATTGTGTCTAAATTTTAGACTTACTCATTTTGCAGGATTTCAATCAAAGTATTATTTGTGGGGAGTTTTTAGAAGAAAGCAATCACCATCCAAGATAAGTGATGCTGGTTCTTCTGGAAAGGATGCTAAAAGAAGACAATAATCACTTTTGAATAGTTTTTATAGTAACAAGTCTTGTGAATAGTTTGTAGGGCATTTTTGGTTGTACTAATGTGCTTCTAACCATAGATTATGTATGTTTCCTAAAGTTTTATTTATCACCTTTTTGTTTAATTCTTTGTTAGAAGTTATTAGTTAATGCTTTGTTTAACTTTTAAGTCTTTGTTAGGAGTTACTAGTTAATGCCTTTTTTGACAAGTATAGTTTAAGAGTTGTATGATAATTAAATATGATTTTTTTTTTTATCGGTTATAGTATTTCAAAACAGCTTCACTGAACATAGTTGGTCACATTATTTTTTATAAGTTAAATATTTCCTCGAGAGCATAGTTCAGTTGGTAGAAACATCATATTATATATGGATGAACGTGGGTTTAAGCCTCGGATTTCCTACTTATTCACCTTAAGAGGGAATTTTAACTATAACGCTATGCATCAAATAAACATTATACTATTTTAAAGCTTATTTTAATGTATAGATTTAAAATTCAGCTCATTTCGACTGGTTGGACCGGTCTATCCAAGATGTGGTGATATGACTCCTTTGTGAATTGGATATGCTATCGAACCAAATATGGTTTATCCATGTTTTGACTAATTAAGTCATGGTATGAAGGGTCAAAGTTATTTTTCGTGTTTGTGGAGTGAGTTAAAATTTAAGACTAAAATTTGTGTAAGCTTGAATTAATTGAAAACTTGTAGAATTTAAATTATTTTCATTCTAGTTCTTGAATTGTTATGGCAAGTAGTTGATGTGTGTTGTTGAAGTTTGTTACTTCGTTGTCTTCTTTTATCGACTAATTTCATGGTGTACAAATGAAATAAATCATGCATAAATTAGATTTGTCATTAGAGCAATAAACTCCTCTACTAATACATTAGATGAATATGATTTGACTTATTATTCAACGGTGAAGAAAACATTTGGGCATTTTCAAAACCATTTTATTTCTACAATTTCTATTGGATGACGTGTGGGTAATTGGTCAAAATGTCAAACATATATATGTCCCTAAACACACATGTATGTGTAATTTACCAAAATTTATTTTCGTTCATACATTCTCTCAAAACTCAAACCCATTATATTGATTTTTATCAATGGTTTCAAACCCAAACACTCTCTACTTTAAATTATATGAAAAATTATCAACTTCCCACTAATCTATAAATATACAAATCCTCAATTTTTGGCAAACATGGAAAGTTTGTATTTTCTTCTCTCCCATTTCCATATCTATTTCCAATGTTTTAATCATCACCAACTAACCCAGCCACTATAGACCTTCAATGGGTATCAAACTGCACCATTTTCAATACAATGCAGATGGATAATATTAATCTTTCGCAATTTGTTTGAGTTAAAGGCTAAAAAGTTGGAAATCGTGTGTCCAAACCTAAACAAATGAGTAAATATTATTCTAACTAGAGTTGAAAACAACAAAGAATAAGTAAAGTTCACTTTAGAATGAAGATAAAAATTCTCATCCAATCATTGGTAAATATTTCTAAAGGTGCAGTTGTGAGAGTGAATCAAGAGATGATTTTTTGGCAAAATATTGCATTTTTTTTCTGTTAAAAAAGGGGAAAAAAGAGACAAGGAAAAGACTCAAACTAGGGTAGAACAAACTCAACATCCATGACATTAGTTACAATAAAGACCAAAGGGGGCTTCATGTAAAATAACAAGACGACTATCATTAGACCTTTTTAGTCCGGAAATCAGCTACAACGTCATCCTCGCGTAAAGTATGTCGTAAAATAACCACCCAATCTCTACAAAGAAGGTGTTTAATAGCCATTGGTCAAATTTTTATACTCGTGACACACATTCAAATCCTTTTAGATGAAATTAACAACAATAATTGAATCAGAAAGACACTAACACATATTAAAAAGCCAAATTCCAACACAACTTCAACTCATGATATAAACCAAAATCTTAAGATGAAGAATGCAAGGATGAATGAGAAAATTAAAATCTTATCTGATTTATAACCGAACTCTTATAGTAAGATTTTTTTTTCCTGAAGGAAACTCTCATAGTGAGATACACACGGGATATTTAATAAATTTTGATGGATATCAAAATTTGGTCCATTATAATTTTCTTAGTCAGTGACATTTTATACAAATGACAAACTAATCTTTACCAATCATACCAAATGGACTAATTCATCCCAATATATGACAAACAAATTTTAACAATCATAACAAATGGACTAATTCATCCCAATATGAAAATGTCATGACTAATTTTAGTATTATTTTGTCGAAACTAACGATAAAAATTGTAAAACAAATTAAATTGAATCTTTACTCACATGCTCTCTTATGTCAACACGAGTGACGCAGTTTGACTATGTATATTATTCACATCGTATATTTTAACCACTTTTTATACTTACATATAAAGACAAATATTAACATTATATAAAAAAAAGGTTACATTAATATTTTTAAAATACGAACATTTTATAATTTTTTCTAATAAATAATTAAAAAATTAAATATCAAAATAATGTATTGACAAATGTAAAATAATCAACTAAATCACTTATTTTAAACGAAGAAAGTAATTAGTTTTATGATTTATTATAAAATGTAGGGATTGGACATTGGTTCGGACCCAAACCTTCAATCTGAGCCAATCCACCAGTAATCCATGAAGACCTTAATGTAAGTACGGTTTTTCCATCTTGTACAAATTCACATGTGTTAAGAAATTTAAAAGGGTAAGTTTGTCTTGAAACTTGTATATTTTATATTAAATGTATAACTTTTTAATAAATAATTAATATTTTTCAATAAAAAGTTACTATTTTTTTTAACGAAACAAATATAACTATTATCATTAATCAACCAATGTTCAATACAAGAAGGATAAGAACCAAAAATACGGTGACTAGCCCAAGAACAGGCCGCCCTAGCTAAAATATGAGCAACCATGTTTGCTTGTCTCCTAACAAACTTCACCTTGAAGTTGGAATGTAAAGATAACTGATAAATAATACTAGAAACAATAGCATAGAATTCTGAATCACTATGACCCTGAGACAATAGAGCTTGCACTAGAGTAGATGAGTCGGACTTGAAGACAACCCGGTCCCATCTGTTCGCATCAGCAAAGTGAAGGGCCTCGAGTAAGGCTACTGCCTCCCCCTCCAAAACTGTCATATTTGCCTGCGGATAAATTGCCCGCGAGAGTCTCTAACACAACACGCAAAAGTTGTAATATGGTTACGGTCATGGAAAGCGGCATCCACATTGCACTTCAACCACGTCTCGCTCGGTTTCTCCAAATTGAGTTGTTGTCTTGCACTCTATTATGCCCGTGTTGCACATTCGGTAGTGAGGGATGTTTATGAACCTCTAGCCATTGCTGATATGCATCTAGTGCCGTCCTCCCAATGCTCGTTGATGTATGATGAGCATCATTCCAAATGGCATCATTACGTGCAACCCAAATTTTCCAAAGAAGTAAAGCCATCCAACCAGCAATGTCTCGGCTTTCTGAACGACATATATAAAAAACAAAATCTGCCAAACTACTCACAGTTCCAACTCACAGTTGCCACACAGTCGAAAGTCCTGCCCAATACCAACTCTCACGCGCCACCGTACAACCTACAAAAGCATGTCAATTATCCTCAACATCTGTATCACACCAGGGACAAATCACCTCACATTGTACATGTCATGATTGTAATCGGAGACGCGTCGGAACACATCCCCTGCAAATCCTTCATGACAAATTTCGAGCTTTATGAAGGGAATTCACCTTCCAGATTCTTTGCCACGCTCCTTCAACATGGAATCAATCAGTATGTAGCAACACCATCATAGCTAATTTATAACCAGCCTTGACAGTATACCTCCTGTTACGTTCCATCATCCACGTTATTCTATCATTTTGAACTTTCGCAAACAGTGGCGTGTTGAGAATAGCTTGCACCATATAATTTGGAAACAAAGATTCAATCTTATCAACATCCCAAACTCGATCCTCGCTAGCTATCAAATCAGACACACTCAAGCTATGCACACCTTGGCTTTGTGGGGGATTGAATCCAACTACCTTGAACACCTCGAACCCATGGATCATTCATCACGCTGACCTGCTGTCCATTTCCAACTGTCCACCTACATCCATGTAAAAATATCTGATACGAATTCCAAATACTCCGCCAAGCAAAGCTCGGGTTATTACCAAGTTTAGCACCCAAAAATGAAGAACGGGAAAAATACCTCGCTTTAAAAACTCTAGCAACCAGAGATTCAGGTTTAGACAGAAAGCTCCATTCTTGCTTAGGTACCATAGCGATATTAAAAGCTTTGAAATTTCTAAACCCCATACCACCAAACTCTTTGGGGCATGCCATTCGTTCCCATGTCATCCATTTAATCCCTCGGTTGTTACTCCTTCCTCCCCACCAAAACGCATTGATCATCTTCTCAATATCATTTATAACTGAACTCGACAGAAGATAAATACTCATTATGTATGAAGGAATATATTGTAACACAAACTTGATCATAACCTCCTTACCCGTCTTCGATAACGCTCGTCCCCTCCACACATTTATTCGTTTCCAGATATGATCCTTGATAAAAGAAAAAACAGGCCGGTTATCTCTACCAATAATCGAAGGTAGTCCCAAATACTTTCCACTACCCATCATATGCCGGACAACGATAATGCGTAACAAAATCCATATAAGTATATAACTAAATTGATCTTCGGTTTCTCGGGTTCGGTTTGTCAGATGATTCAAGTTACATGAAGAGACAACAAGATTGACCACTAATGTCTTTTCGTTGCAACAATACTTTCACTTTCAACATAGATTGTGTACTTAACACTTGTCTTCATGTAAACATATCATCACGTCATCAACACACACGTTGCACTGTTTTTTCTTTCTTTCTTTAGTTAAAAATTAAAAATTAATTTAAAACAGAAACATAAAAACATTGTCTTTCTCAGTACACTCTCACGTTTCATATTCTTCACTTTCTCACTCTTCCTTCACTCTCAACAAAACTTCGCCGCTTCAGAGCCATAATGGTTAGTTTTTCTTTATGAAAATGTTTTTTTTTTTCTTTTTATAGCTCAGTTTGTTTTGAGTTTATGCATGCATGTCGAAGTCGAATTATATATTGTAGAATTTTAGGAATTTTGGTTGTTATTCAAAACTAAGGGGTTTATAGATTGTTGTTTCTCTTTATGTTAAACATAGTAGTATGAGTTTGTCCAACGAAGCATCGATACAAACATGGACACAAACATGGACACCTGACACGCCAGTGGCGGAGCTAGAAAAAAAAAGTTGGGGTGGGCCACTAAAATTAGTTGTTGACAAATTGTTTAAAGCCTCGCAAAATAGACCGATAATTGAATTATTTAAATTTTTTGGGTGGGCCACTTCATCACTTTGCGGGAATTTGGATCAACCGAAACCTAAAACTGACATAAAATTGTATAAAATCTCGCAAAGTAGACCTATAATCGTTGATTTTTTAATTTTTTTCGGGTGGGCCGTGGCCCACCCCAGCCCATGAAGGGCTCCGCCACTGCACGGCGCAGACATGACACGCCTACACATATAATAATGTGAGAAAATCACATAATTCAGTGTAATTATATGTGCCGGTTTCAGGTACGTAATGAGACGTATCTGACACCGTGGCATGCCTAAAATGAGAAGTGATGTGCTTAATTGTTTGTCTAAGGTCATATGCAGCGTATAGCACAAACGCTTATCATGATAAATGCTTATGTATAAGCTTACATAAGCTATTTCTATAACAACAGATAAAATTAAATTGTTTTTGTAAATGGTATAAGCTGTTATTATAAGCTATAATGGGGAACTCGTGAAAATAAGCTGAGAAAACTTATGAAAATTGCATAAGCTGTTTTCACAAGTTCTCTAAACAGTCTCACAAAACTTATGTCAATAGATAAGCTCAAATAAATCAATCCAAACAGGTTTAAGACTAAGGCCCTAAGACTAAATAATATGAGTTTGCCAAAATGACTAAGAATCTTTCTCTGTTTATCTATTTGAACCTTTTCTGTTGAGTGAACTTTGTTAAAAACATGTTTTCTTTTTTTTGGAATAGGGATTTTAGGGAAAGGTAAAAAATGCAGGAATGATCACAGGGTTTTGGTTTTAGGACTCCTTTGTTGTTTGTTTTGATTATGTTGTTATTCAATATTTAGGACATTGATTTCATATTCACCTGATTCTTAATTCGCTCTGGTACGAGGTACAGGTTTGGGTACATGTTTAGGTTTCGTGATACCACTCGCCCATTCTAAATGTTGTCACAATATAAATCTATGCCATGTGTCATGAATCAATTGTTTCAAATGTTTAAGTTGTTAGTTAAAAGTTATGATTGGTTTTATATTTAACACTCACTGATCATGTTTGAATGCGTATTTGCAGAATAGAAATTTTCAAAACTATTATAGAGGTGGTTGGAATGATATGCCATTCGATGATTTCAGTTGGGGACAATTTAACTACAACTACCAAATTCCTCATGATATGGGTCACCACTATGCTGATGATGTGTACTTGCCACATCAGATGCCGGCGCACTATGTTGATGACATGCACTCAACACATCAAAGGGCGGAACACTATGAAGATATGAGGTTTTTACCACATCAAATTCCGGAACATTATGACGATATGAGGTTTTCTCCACACCGAATTCTGGAACACTATGACGATACGAGGTTTTCTCCACACCGAATTCCGGAACACTATGATGATATGAGGTTTTCTCCACACCGAATTCAAGAACACTATGATGATATGAGTTTTTCTCCACACCAAATTTCGGAACACTATGATGATCTAAGGTTTTTACCACACCGAATTCCGGAACACTATGATGATATGAGGTTTATTCCACATCAAACGCCGGCATACTATGACGATAAGAGACACTTAACACATCAAAGGCCAGAACACTATGCTGATAAGAGGCCTTTACCACATCAAACAGCCAAAGACTTTTCTGCTAAAAGGAACTTACCACATCATAAGCCGAAACACTATGCTGATAAGAGGCCTTTACCACATCAAACAGCCAAAGACTTTTCTGCTAAAAGGAACTTATCACATCATAGGCCGAAAAACTATGCTGATAAGAGGCATTTACCACTTCCATTGTGGGAATGCGATGCTGATAATAGGCCTGCACCACGTCAAACGCTCGAAGACTTTCCTGATAAACGCATCTTACCACAACAAAAGCCGAAACACTGTGCTGATAAGAGGCACATACGACAAAAAATGCCCGAAAACTTTGCTGATAAACGGATCCTACCACATCAAAAGACGGAAGACATTGCTGATAAAAGGGACTTACAGCATCAAAAGTTGGAAGATACATGTTCTGGTCTTGATGCAATAGCAAGAGCACCACGACAAGGTCCTATGACTTCTCAAAGTGACTTACGGACCAAAGTAGAAGAAGGAAAAGTACATCGCGAGGTTCAAAATTGTGGTACGGAAGAATGTGCTGAGAAAGTGTGCTCGCCACATCAAAAGCAAAAACCAACTGTTCCTGTGGTAGCGACTGTTGAACGTGTACAGTGTGAAATTTGTAACATTATGGTTTCTCTCAAGAGTTTGGAAGAGCATTATAATGGAAAGCGACATCGAAGAATGTTACATGATCAATCAACGAAACAAAAAACTTCAAATGGAGAGGAGAGTAGGCATATTCAAAATTCTCAAATGAATCCAGTAGTTCAAACACCTGACTTACCACACCAAACACCTGAAAATTATGCCGACAAGAAGTGCTTACCACATCAAACGCCGGAACCAACTATTCCTGCTGAACTTGTACATTGTGAAACTTCTGATGTTATTAGTCCTGTCAAGTGTTTGGAAGAGCATAATGGTGGAAAGAAACATCGAAGAATGTTATCAAAACCATGTGGGCAATCAATGAAAGATGGGAGTCCGGTTGAAAATATTAGTCATGAAGCTCCTAGATTCAGGTACAAGGAAGTTCCAGCTGAAGGTTCTAAAAGGAAAGTCAGAGATAAAACTGATGTAAAGGGTAATGTTTTCAAGTGCAAGGTTGAAGAAGCAACAGGAGGCAAGTACATGAAGATGAATAATGGAATAAAAAGGCTCGTGAAATCATCAAAACTTGAGGTCAATGATCTGTCAAACTCAGCCGAATCTTTAGTCCAAATAGCTGAATTAACACCATCATCAGGGCATGTGGCTTCTCCTAAATTGGCACCAATCCCAGATGAAGGATCTAGTTTTGAGCTAGCGTCTCAACATGTCTCACCCTCACTGTCTCAAGAGTCGAAAGATAAAGAAGTCCCTGTGACTTCCGCGGTATTCACACCAGCAGACGCAGCAGCAGGGGGATTAAGTCTTGAACCGTCAATTCATATCGATTCACAGACAGAATTAGCAGAAGGCAATGAACATCATGAGGTTCAGAATTATGGTATGGAAACAAATGATCAGCCCGCACTGCCAGACGCATTAGGGCCAAATTTTGAACCCCTAACCGAACATGGTCTACATACTGAAATAGAACCTGAAGTATCGGAACCTGTAGTGTATTATGAGAGCCAGAATCCTTTTGAGGAAACAAATATTGAATTACCACAGTCAGATTCAATGGAGATTGATGCCGATTCAGAGGTCCGAACTGAAACCAAAACTGCGGATGGAAGTTTGCAAGTTGAAGAGGAGATGGATGTTCTCTTCGATGAGTCAGGGAAAGTTCATTTGCCTCAGGTTTTTCTTAATTCCCGATTCCCAGTACTGTGCTTTTTTCGTAAGATGTGTTTTTTTTTGGGAGTTATACATCTTTTATGATTCATTGGTATATTGTAAAACTTTGCCTACTTGTTTCAGGTATCTGTTTGTCTTAAGTGTGGTGATGAAGGCTTTGAAGAGACGTTGGTATATTGTAACAAATGTGAAAATTATGCACTGCATAGGTACTTGTTACTTATTCTTTTCAATCTACTCTCTTGCATGTACTTGTTGCAAATTATAATCATCGTTCTTTGATGCATATGCAAGATGCAATCACTTCTATTTCTATCTGGAGATGTGACTCCAAGAATATTGAAACGATATTTTACCCTGATCTTGTTTTCTGCAGAAATAAGCTTTTATATTTTACCAACTTTAATAACCATATCATATGGACATGCTTTCAAAATTTCTATTTGCTTCGACGCTGAATTCTAAAGATGAAAATAAGGGTACTATATAATCTAAAACATGATTTAGATGCATATTACTATTGTATTGTAATATATTGTTTGTCCGTCTTTCTGATGCGTTTCTTCTATAAGAGAAAATTGTTGTGTGGACACCAATGCTCTCTTCGTTTGAGTTTATAATACCATGAACTTCCATTTCTTCATCAGAAGCATATTGATTTTAGCATCCTATTTTTCCATCATACTTTACTCAACACAAAGCTTTTGAATTTTATAAAGTTTCCACATTCTTAACTACCTACGAAGTACTAACAGAGATGCAACATGACACATAATAATTTGAGAAAATGAAATAATTGAATGTAACCACACGTTCGGTGTTGCATAGTTACATACCTTATGGATTTATACATCTCATCATCCCCTTTTCAGGTATTGTTTAGACGGGCCTGTGATTTTTACGGATGAGGTTATTTGGCTTTGTGAGGATTGCGACAAAGAGGAAGTAGACACAGATTATCCTGATAGCGAGACTGCAGATTAAGAAAAAGGTAAAGTTGATTCCAGTGAGGACTTCGCGACTGTTGCTGCAGATTAAGAAACACGTTTTGTAACTTTAGTCACCTTCTTTTGGAATTAACGAATTTTATGAAGCTGTTATGGCGAAAGCATTGTATGAAGTTGAATTTTGTGGATATAATAGGGAAAGTTTGCAGTTTTCGAGAAAAGCGATGATAGACATCTCCCTAATAATCTGAGCATTGGCCTTCATTTCTTTCCTCATAATGAAAGGTAACATTTTGCAAAAACTTCAAAACATGTTTGATTTGATAAATTATTTTCTAATTTCTAATTTCTTGTTGATGAAAATGTCACTTTTATTTTCATTTTGTTTTCTGTTTTCAAGTATTTGTATTAAGACATCAAAAATACTATTCGTATGGATTTAAACGATGTGCACCGTCAGTGTAAACTACTATACACTAGATTTATACCGACAGCCGTCATATTTAAACTATGTATTAAATGTTAATGTCTGAGCTTTTAATTTTTCCTTCTACAATGCTCACAAGCCAATATAAGAGTTACTCATTTAAACTTTATTGTTTGTTAATTGTGTCTAAATTTTTGAGTTACTCATTTTGTAGGATTTCAATCAAAGTATTACTTGTGGGGAGTTTTTAAAAGAAAGCAAGAACTAAGCACCATCAAAGATGCATAATGCTAGTGTCATAACCTAATTTTGTTTCAATGCTTAGTGTACTAATATGTAAATAATCATAGTTTTTGCATGTCTCCTAACTGTTTTGCATATCACCTTTTTTGTTTAAGTTTTTTTTGCCAAGTACTATATTTTATAATTTTATGTAATTACATAAGGTTTTCCTGAGCAAGAAAGGTATTTTAAAACAATTTATGTTTATGTTTCTCAGAAAATAGCTTATGAAGAAAGAGAAACTGACATACCAACCTTAATTTTATTAATAACAAAAAATCACTACAAAATGTAAAATCAAAATTGATGATTAGCTGTGTGACAGTGTAAAATGAAGAGAATAAATAAACGGCATCTTGTCCAAAACGACAGAATCAATATACGAGATAAAAAGACTGTTGGTAGCTCTGAAAATACTTTCTATTTTTAGGAATTTTACTAATGTAAGTATACACTATCTTAAATAATAGTATAAAAAGGTTGAATCTATAGTGACTGAGATGTTATAGCTCTCTGTAGCTTTTCAGCGGTAAACTTGTTTGAGAAAAATTAAAATAAATCATCTTGGTGTCACAACAATAAAAGGAAAATATTAACATCAAATACCCGTTTAGGAAACCAGCTAAAAATACTTAGAAAGTCTCGCGAATAAAAGTGTGGTTTAGATCAATGATTCAGATATGACATGGTTTTGCAACGGTGTAGAGAGATAAAACTTTGTATAGCTTTCTGGCAACTTGGTGGTCTGGGAGGTTTTCTAACTCAACAATCTTGTTAGACACGAGATGACACACCTTTCAGAATTCTATCACAGTATCAAACATGCAACATTACTATGTTAGGTCTCAGTGACTCTTCATTTATGGAGAGATTAAGCCTTTTGCCTATGACAAGAAATCTAGATAGATCTTTGCTCCTTCTGCTCAAAGATCTTGGCCATGTCAAGCAGCCTTTGAAGTTTCTATCTCCTTCAGTTTTCAAGGACATAATTCATATTAAACAAACAGATTTATTTCTATTTCCTTCTAGTTTCAAGGAATTGGGCAATAAATGTAAAAGTGATCAAGCTTTACTTTTAAAGATTAGCATAAAAGCAATTTGTTTAAAAGAAATTTGAAGTTGTGACTTTCTAACGTTATGCAAATATAATCATAATCTCTTCATGTCTAAACTACTAAAGGGGTTTAGCTCATGATGAGCTTAACCACAAAAATATTATTAGAGAAACAAGAGTTAGAAAATTATTATACTCCAAAAAGAAAAGACTTTTATACCACCAAAGTAATCCTAACTCTACTCCACTAAGAACTAGTACTTATGCTCATCTATGGAGGAGTTGAGATGACGCGAGAATTCTAGTGGCTGCTAACCGTAGCTGGAACATGGCTGCTCAATTCAAACTAACAAATTTTGGACCTCTAACATCAACATGTGGTTGTTCTTTTATAGTACAAGTCCGACCACTAAAAGTTATGCCCTTTGATAATTTCTCCTATCGCACGTCCTTGTTTTATCCTCTCGGTACTTGGTATATTCTTTTATTCCTCGTACAACAATCATTAGGAGGTTCATCAAACTTCATCCCTAATCAACGGTAGACAAAAGACGTAAGTGTTCGTACACATGTACTGGACGCCCTAGCACGATACAACTCTAGATTCCTTCGTAGCCTACATATTTATACATCGCCATCATCCTTCTCAATATTATAACCTCCAGATGTTCCACAAAACAACCATAACAAGCATTACTAGTTCAAATAAATAACAATTAAAAAAAAATTAAATTCCTAAATTCCTAAAAAGTCTCTTATTAGACACTATAGGCGATTCAGTCACTCAATTATCTCATGAAATATGGGAGATACGTGTAAGATAATAACCAATATTTTTGCTGGTTATCATTTGTATTATTTATTGAAGAATTGTTTATATATACACATTTTGATCCTTGATATTGTGGACAGTCACAATAAAATGCGGTCTAAATCAATTATGTCGACGACATCGAATACCAAGTAGCATAAACTATGTCATAGTCATTGAGCTTTGCACAAGTTCAGTTATATACATATCTTCAACAATCTTCATAAGATGAAATGCATAGACACACTTTAAGTTTTCATCCAATTTGGCAATGCAAAGGAATGTAATTGCTGATATGTAACATTATTATACTTTGATTTGATTCAGACAATATAGATCATGATAAATAGATATAAATAGATTATACACTTTATTGGCATTTTGGCTTTTGCTAACTATGTATACTAGCCTTGAGTGTCTGTCTGTCAACTGTTTTAATAAATAGGAGTTATTATGAAATTTTGATTAAAATTATACATACAAATATTTTGCACTTTTATTATGTAATAAATTATATTTATCTTCTTTTCAATGATACCAACAATAATACAAAATTTTTATAAACAAATTTTTTAAGGGTATAATTGAAGTGAAAAAGTCACCCAAACCATATATCCCATTTATACAATTAAGATAAGAATTTTACTTTTAATTTAAAAATGTACTTTTTATGAATAGAAACTTTTTTTTAAGGATAAAAATAATTAATACACCGCTAAGTTAAATTAAAAATAAAATTTTAATATTAAATAAATCATAAATCATACATTCTCTTTCGTCCTCATCTATTAAATATTCTCATAAAAAAATATATAAAATATGACTCTTAGAGTCATGCATGTTAATAACAAAAAACACTACCAACTATATACATGCACCATACAACCAAAATATTTTTCTCATTCTTCATGTATTAAATATAGCTTAATGAGTCATGTATGTCATGTGATAATAAATATTATATGTAAATCAAAGTGAGTGTAAATTCTAACCCATATTACATCCGATCTTTTTTTTAGTATCATTATAACCCCTATTACATATCTTTCCCTTTTTTGCATGTTTTTTTTCTTACAGAATGAGAATTATACGTTTTCTCTTTTCAGGAAATTACATATTTTCAAGATTTATATTTATATTTTTAAAAAATAGTTTGCCTCAGTTTTTTTGTATCCTTCTGTTCTGAATAATGACTATAAAAAACATCAGATAAATATCAATCATTGATAAACGAGTCACTAAATAAAAATAATCAATACATAAATAAAACATACACATTAACACCATCTTTATCAATTTGTAATATTTTGACATATTTTTAGTCCATCACTTTATAATATTTAGTTACAACTATCCCAATGTCAATAAATTAGTTAAATTGAGTTTTTTTATGTAATTTTAAAAAGTAATAATAAGTTCAGGGACAAAAACTCAAATGATGTTTATTTATAAGGACTAAATACATATTTAAGTCTTTTTTCTCCAATGGTCTAACCTTAAAAACTCATTTTTGGTTCTACATTTTTACCTCACATATTAATATTTTATTTATTTTGGTCGTACATGAGCTTGTTAACAAACATTGATGGAGACTGGGCCCTACAAAATCACGTTACTTCAGAAAGTAACGGTCACGCACTGTGGCAGACTCCAATAGAAAAAGTGAAGAAAATTGAAATTACACAGTGGCGGTCTCATAAAATAACCCAACACTAAAGTTTTATTCACTCCCCCTGTCCCATATTACGTGATACGGTTGGCTCTATCATGTATACCAGCGTACAATCTATTAAAATCTTTTTTGGAAATATTTGTCGAGACGAATCCAACATCTTATATGCTATATATTTTCTTTATATATTAGGTTTAAAAGTATGTTATATGAATAATACACATTTTCAAATTAGGTCATTTTAAATGGGATGGATGGAGTATTTATTTATTTATTTATTTTTGAAAGGGCCATGGAAAGTATGAGAAGAGACTTGTTTTACTTATTATTACTACAAGTTAATTTAAAATTGGCTTTAATTTTTAATTTTCCTCAATTTTTTGATTTTAAAAAACTAATTATCATTGAATTTTTTCTCTCATCTATAATTATAAAAACATTGAATAGTTATTTAAAAATTAATCATCTTGAATTTAATTAAAAATAGTTATTTAATTTATTAAAAAATAATTTTGTTACCATTTTTATTAAAAATAAGCTTAATCTTGGTAGTTGGAATAACACAAAATCGGAAAAACAAAGCAAAAAAAAAATAAAAAAATAAGGAATTAATACACGTTGGCGATCCACGTGCTGTATCTAAGTTTCTTCTACAGCCGTTGATAAAAAATGAATCAATTGTGTTAAGAAGATGCCACGTCATCTATCTGCTTGCAATCCAAGTGTATACACAACCGTTGATGAAGATGGATCTAATGGCTTCTTATTTAAAGGTCATTGTCTTCTACATTCTACACACTTCAGTTCAAATTAATTCTCGTTTTTAGTTTTTTACTCAAATCATGAATCACACACTTACATTCTCTCGGTAATATCAAGACCACCACCACCTTGTGAATCACCCTTTTGCACCTATTCAGTTTCTCATACCCAATGTTTTCGTTTACCACGGAGACTCACCTCCAACCGCCAGTTTTTATCATTCGGTCTTCAACTTCGATCTCGTTGATGTCCGCTCCGGTCCCGGAAGCGTGATCAATGGAAGGGTCGTAATCATACTTTGGGGGAGACTCATATGTTTAACCTCTGATTTCAGGGAGAGGTAGGAGTGTTTGGATCCTCTCATTTTCAGTCACGGATTCGTGTTCTGCTCGAGCATTTACTTTTAGAGATCGAATCTCTTCCACAGTCTCACCTTTCACCTCAAACACCACAACCAACATCTTTCGACCAGCAATCACCACCACTTCCATCTTCCTCAGTAGCTGGTTCGCAGAACACAGATCTTAACACGATTTGATTTATTCTTTTATTTTTTGCAGTTCTTTTTCTTTCTGGCACAACTTTGGAGGTATCTGTTTTAGAAAGTCAAGTTTGACTTCGTAGGTGTTCTGTATAGGCAAAAATTGCCCAATGTAAATTTTCTTTTCGTCAAATTGAGAAGCTTTATATTCTATTTGGCGTTCCAATTTTCCAATTGTTATCACATGCTAATATTGCTATGTAATTTTAGGTTGGTACTATAGTTATTTCACGCTAAAGAATTATTTTCTTCTTGTGAGATCTAGTTCTTTTGAATTTCATTTCTTTTGAAAACTATGATTAATTCACTCCTTAGTCTTTTGTTTTGTTCTTTACCCCCTATTCACTTTGAATCGGTATCAATTTCATATAATCTAATCACTTAAAATTAAGTTTTGTCTAACATAAACACCCAATAAATAGAATCTACTTATAAATTAAATTAAAAATAGTTTGATGGATATGCTCTCATAACGTTGGCTAAGATACCAATATTTTTCTGCAATACAACTAGTTTGATGTTGGAGTATCTTTGGGTCAATTTTGGATTTCCTCCTTCGTGAGTAATGACTTTGTACTAAACATTAGGTTTTACTTTTGTCTATGTAAAAGGAAAACCCTTGCATGTGTTGTGAAGCATGTAGAAAAATGATGTGCGTCACTAAACATGGAAACAGATCAACAATTTCTTGCATAGCATTGTGTCCTTTTTCTTATTTCTTTTTAGCTTTTGTGTTTTTTATTATAATTGCAAACGTTGTATTTAATTTATTATTTTTTTTGGATATTTGATTTAGGTAAAGGGAGAACTAAAGTGAAAAATATAATAAGATAAATTAATTGGATATTTTATTTTAAAATACTTCATATTATTCAATTTAATATGACAAAATATATCGTCAAAAAACAAAAATTAATAATCTAACAACATGATAAAAGATATTAAATAAAAACTATTATGGCTCATTCTTTTGAATTAATCAGACAAAATTAAGGTGTGACAATCTACAACTTCTTATTATGAGAAACACGTAAAATTACATATATTTTAGCCAATTTAAGTCACCAAAAACACGAACCATGTGACAGTTTGATAAAGAGAGAAAATATCATGGATTTTACTATGACTATATTGAACATTAACTTTAGGAAGATGGCCTTATATTGTGGGATGGAATAATTTGACAAGAAATACAAGCACTTCCTTATAGCTTTCTTCACTGTAAATTAATAATTTCT
>Ga0315913_1000822_pt1 | contig 30636 bp, 19 predicted proteins | sample MpolsnodulesMG_FD_207736 | JGI IMG/M metagenome (GOLD analysis project Ga0315913, IMG submission 207736) | Medicago polymorpha root nodule microbial communities from Los Angeles, California, United States - small nodules | ecosystem: Host-associated > Plants > Roots > Nodule | place: USA...
TTTGTAGAAGCATGTCAAAATTAGGAGAAAAGCAATATTGAATCACGATTTTGGAACAAACAAGCTGGCGTTTTTGAAATTGAATAGGTTATATAGGAAGGAAGAAAAAAAAAAGCAGAGCAGGTGTAGAGGTTGGGAGTCGAAGGAGGTATTTGAGGAACAGATGATACGCGCGCATGATAAGCCAATGCTATCAGGTTGCTAACCCACCAAAAATTAAGGATAAAAATAACAAAGGGTGAATAGGATAAGATTAGAAATTGAATTAATTTATCCTTTCCTTTCGGTGCACCAAACAATGGATTGACTCAGGATATGATAGTTTTATCCTATCCCGTCTTCTTATCATGTGCACCAAACGGGCTGTTAGTGTTTCATAATAAAAATTCATATAGAAAAATAATTATGGAAAATAATTGCAATTTTTTATATCGCGAAATCATAAAAGCTTGCCCTTATGTTACATATTCATTGCTAGGTGATCAATTTTACAGTTTCTCAATTCTAGTTCGTTTGACACTTTCTTTCTCAGTGTGATATTTTGTTTGTAGCAAAGGAGAAAAGCAAGAGATCAAAATCAAAGAAATAACTACTCTCTCATATGGCAGGTATAAGTTGTTTGGTTGATGAACTAAGAGATATCAAAAAAGATTTAAGTAAGAAGTCACTCAAATTTTGTAAACTTATCGGTATCAGTAATTTGTTACCACAAAGTTCTGTGATTTTGGTGACTTTATTTCTATCTCTTTTATAACCAATGATCTAAAATACAATAAAGTCACCAAAATACAAAGTCATTAAGTATTTCCCTCTTCCGTAAAGAAACTACTGCCCTCGTCCAAAAACATGTCAAAGGGTCGGCTAATGACGACAAAAGAGACTAAAACATTATTTGAATTGGCTCACATTTTAACCAAAACCCATGTGCATCAATTGTCCTCTTGAGGGTGTTATTGATACTAATTATATTTACAAAACACACCCACGCAATTTTTTGGATAGAAATTCGGTGTCTTTGGTATCTTTGTTCCTATCTTTTTCTAAACCATTTATTCTCTCTCATCTAAATAGTTTATTTTAGTCATTCATCCAACATTCTCTCTCATCTAAAATGAACTAAAGGCACCCAAATCCATTTTTACAGGTAAATCAAAAAGTTTTTTTTGTAACAAATAAAAATGTTGGATTGGAATAATATAAATTAGCTCGATTCAAAGAGTATTCTTTAATACTCATTTTATACTAATACTAGTCTAAAATATGGAACATATATTTAGAATCTATTATATATAGATATAATAGATTCTAAACACCAAAGCCAAAGACACTAAAGTGCCACCCCAATTTTCTCTTAATCTAATTGTCTGCCATAAAACGGATTGTAGATGGTACATATTAACTTCTTTAATGGTGTTTCTAATTTGCATATTCCAAAGTCACAACCAAATCACTCTCTAAAGTAGTGGTTCTTGGCATATTCCTAAATCCATGATAAAATCACTTGCCCATTTTTATTATTTCTCTCTTTTTTTTGTTGGAATTTGTTTTTTTCTTCTCTTTTTGTTGAAGCAATGCAATTCTTCTAATTTGCCCAACTCCAAAGTAATATCTTCTTCTATGTATTGTAAGCCAAGTAAACATGTCATGAATACACTGCATAACTGCATCAACGTTCAATTGCTGGCACTCTTCGTTACGTAACATTGACACAACACAAATCTCATTCCGTGATTACACTTCCAAACCATAGATCTATTCATGGCAGCTGGCGAGGGGGTATCAAAATATTAAATACAATAGCAAAGTTAGGTATGGTAGTAGTTATTTATGATGTCTATTATTTCTATAAATAGGAGTTTTGTTACAAATCAATTACTTGATGAGAGCTTAATTTCACTACTTATATCCTTAATCGTGAATTTGATAAAGCAACTGCCTCAAGTTGGCAAACACAAATAGAGGGTTGTTTCATCTCAAATGTCATTGTTACATTATGAACAAAAAAACATCAAACTATTTAATTTAGTCTCTAAAAGTAAACTTGGCTAACCCACTTCCACCAACTCGATAACAAGTCAAATTTTATTTAAATACTACTACTAAAACTTGATGCAATCTACAACCCGAAAAAATCTTCAAATTGATCAACAACCAAATGACCTATAGCTATATTTTCTTTCTAGCTTTCATCCTTCAAGCCAAGACAGACACTTCACCACCTTCTTATAACCTTTACAGTCTTTTCTTCAGATTTTACTAGTATCCAGTGGGAAATTCACATTTACCATACTCTGCACAAAATTAACACTCATTAATACAAAATTTTGAATTAAAATTAAATCAATAAAAGAACAAACAGTACTACAGTTAAATAATAGAATCCAATGTAACACAAAACCCAATCTTTGACTAATTGACTCTTTTACAACTAATTTTGAACTAGTACAATTCCAATTACTCTTGTCCCTAGTAACAATTATAAAAGCATTTTCCAGCTATCAGTACAGACTATAGGACCCTACATTATACAACATGCTCCAAAAATAGTACACTCTACCCAATAAAGTTACGCCAAGTCAATTTCATAAAAGATTCCCTGTAGTAAAATTAACCCTAAAATCACGTGCATACCATATACTACAAGCTCATTTTAGCACCACAAATCTAAACTACGCTATATTACAAGAATCTAACAAAAAACAATGAGAAAAGGTGATTATAGAATACTTACTAGGCTCTTGAGTGACCACGTACGACGTACCACCAAAATAGCAACTTCCCCCAGCACGTGCCTGCTTCTGATAATAACTATTGAACGCAAATGAAGCATGTGCAACCAATGTATTAGGATCAAAACACGTGGCATTGTTTTGAATCGGACGGCAATCAGCACCACCCTCCCCACAAGCAAAATCTAAAGCATCTTGTAGCTTAGTTTTATCGGCGTAAGGATTTGCAACACACCATGTATTCCCGGTGGTACTCTTCGAAACACCACCACCACCACCGCCACCGGAAACCGGTGAAGCCGGTGACGGGTCATCATGGTAATTTTTCAAAGCCTCCACGGTTAAAGGAACATTGTAAACTTTCTTCTCATCAGGGTAAAAAAGCCCAAAGTTTCTTTCTGAAGTAGGCCCGGGCTTTTGATTTTCATTGAAAAGTGCGAATAAAAAAACGGTGAGATCTGCTTTGGGCCTAAGTGGGGTCCCTTTTGATGTCAAGATCTTACGGACGAGATTTGCGTTGTATGCAGCTGCATTCTCTACACTCGCACCCACTTCATTACCATCACCTTTTGAAGGCCAACCCGTTTCCGAAACGACAACGTTTATATCGTCGTATTTTAAACGAGATAGTGCTGCAAAAACAGCGTCGATTTGAGCGTCGAAAAGGTTCAAGTATCTCAACCCGTTACCCGCATCCACCTGACCCGGGTTTTCACGAAAAAGAGCATAGTCTAATGAGATAACATCAGCATTTGACTCATAAGCGAAAAACGGGTACACGTTAACCATGAGATAAGATCCGGTTTCACGAAGAAAATCAAGCATGGGTTTAAAAACAGGTTGAATTAACTCGGGTCGGAATGACCCGGATGAAGAAGGGTAAGAGTTACCAAGAGCAGAAAGGGCAATGGGTGAAGAAACTTTGATTTCATTATGAAGATTATGTTTTTGTAGTGATTTGTAAATGTTTTTCATGGCGGGTACGAGGTATTTCGTTGAGTTGTTTGGATCAACAAAAACTTCATTTCCAACAGCAATGGCTTCTATAATGGTGTTTGGTTGGTAAGCGACGATGTTTCTTTCGACCCATGAGAGTGCAAAAGATTGAGACTTTGCTGCTGCAAAGAGTTGTTGGTTGGGTAGATCGACAGTGAGTTTGATTTTGGAACCGGATAATGCACGTAGAACTGATGGGTCTGTGTCGTAGATTTTAACATGGGTTATACCTTGTGATTTTACGAGTTGAACTACTTTTGTTGCTGAAGGTAGGTTGTTTGCTATACGACCGTAGTTTATGCCTATGTTGCCGGCATTTGTGAGAGCAATGAGTGTGAGAAAGATGAAGATGGTGAAGAGAGTGAAGTTATGCATTGCTCTGTTTCTGTGAAGAGAAACAGAGAATTTTAGGGTTTGGAAATGGAAATGTTTGTGTTATGAAGAGAATGTGGGTTTTGTTTTGTGGAGCAAGTGGGAGTGAAGTGAGAGAGTGGGGGGGTGTGTGATTAATTGGATTGAGGGGAACGAGGAGGTGGTGGTAAGACCTGTAAGTGGGACCCACTTTGCAACAAAAAAACAGAAGGACGAGTAATAATAGGACCACACCTCGCGTTGTAAAAGACTCGGTTTGAGAGCAACTTGATTGCTGGGAATTGTGTATATTTTATGTCATGTATATCAATGATTTTGTGGAGTGGGTTGAACGTGCGAGTGTGTGATACATTTTGTGTAAATTTTTCAATCAACTAGATAACCTTCTTTTCTCTTTTTTTAGAGAGAAAATGTTAATAAAATAGAGTTATCTATATAAAACACATTGAAGTACACCATTCGATCATAATTATAAACAAAATATTACATTTTAGATTTATTCAATTAATAATGTATATGATTTTTATTATAGACTACATACATCATTTAATAAATGAATCTAAAATACGAAGTTTTGCTTATGATGTATATGTAACAAATTTAGCCCGGGAGATCAAAAATCTCAATACTTATGCATATACAAGAAGAGTTCCTCTACCACACAAGATAAGTCGTCTTCTTCTCCTCCTCTTAGTGGTGGTGGTGGGATGGCGTTAAAAGATGTGGACAACAAAATATGTTTCATTTTTTGTTTATATGTTGAATTGTTCTGTAATTTTTTAAACTGAATTTTTCAAACATTTTAATAATAAATTTAAGGACTAATACCTCTCGTACACCCATAAAGCACATATTAGATTATCCACTCTATAAGCCATCCATTTTTATAATTTGGAAATTTATTTCTCGTATATTTTCATATTGAGTTAAAGGTAAAGCTCATTTAATGTAAACATATTTCACACTGACAATCAAAAAGAACTCTATTTTGTTCACTTCATACAGTAAAATTTAAAATACACAAACATGAGTGAGGTAAAATGGCCAAAAATAACACTAATCAAACATTAGTTTATCAATTGTAAGACATGTGTCCTTAACACTCTTTATATAATAAAACCTATATTTTGTAAGTTGGTATATTAATATAAAAAATGGAATAAAGGGAGATAAGGTGTATATTTATCAAATAGAGTGCAAATAGGCTTCTCCATTTTTTGTATTGGATCCAACATTTATTTATAAATTGGTCTGCTCCAGCCCAATATACAAAGTTAGCCTATTAGTGAAACATAAGAAAGTATCCAATTGACATAATGTGAAATCAAATTCGAACTAGAACTCTAATTTTTCAAAGAGAAAAACACAAAATACGAAGAACGATGTCTTGCGCAGCTCCCATTCCAACACCTGCTTCCAATTTTAAGGAAGACAAGAAACTCGAGTTCTTCTCACACATCGAATTGAAGGTCAAAGGGCAGGTTCATTTTTCTCTTTTTTCGTGTATATCAATTTTATGTGTTGAATTTTTCGATTTATGTATTTTTGTTCTTTTTTGTTTTCATTATTGTTTTGATTCCTCGGATCAATGTGATCCTTGAAATTTATGTGTATTAAATGTTTTTGTTAGATAGAAGAGTATTGTGTTTGAGTGTGAGAATATACGTTCAAGGTTTATCATTTTTTTAATAGTTTCAGTTTTTTTGTAAGTTATAGAATTCAATGTACAATCACTTATTAGGTCAAACCCCAAGAAAAACCGGAAATTGGATAGTTATTACAAGCTCACAATTCTTTGATGTATTGGTTCATTTGCATGTGCCAATTTTTTCTGCAATTTTTTCAATTGGATTCTTTTAGGCTACAATTAGTATAATAAAAGTATTCTTAGGATAAGGATTAAAATTTGTTTTCCAAAGCAAGGGTGCAACCGAAGAGTGGTAAACAAATATTTGGGAAACAACATAAGCAGTTGGATAGACAATTCATTAACCAATTAGATTTTCTTTAGATTGTCTAAACTATTCTTAAGGTAACAATGTGGTCGTCATGAATAATTTGGAAGCCCTGTTTTGTATATTAAAGTTTATATTCTCTGTGTCTGTGTGACAATTAGGGTTCGTTTGATCTACAAAAAAAATGAAGGACATGACATGATAACTTTAGTTGTACAGTGTTGCTTTGTACAACTGTTTTAGGGACATAACAAACTTAAGGCAATGGACATGAGAAAAATTGAAATTCTTGTCACTCACTAAACCACAACACAACTTTTTGACCCACATACAAGTTGTCTAAAATACCAAAATAGCCTTTTGTCCACCAAAAATTGTATCAGACCAAAAATTATTCAATACCATAAGAATTTGTGTAGTGTTGTTTTGCCTTATGTTATGATGTTCTGTCTTGCGTTGTTTTGTCTAGTAATTATTGTTTAACAGATCAAATGCACCCTTAGTGATTCAAGTGATTTCTACCAATAAATAGCTTATTTATTTCATCTACCTTGCCCTAGTTTTGTGCCCTTCACCACCCCAACCCGCTGCCCTCTAAAAATCATGTTTATTTAATATTATTGTTATGTTACTTGACATCTTTTGCATTTGTAACATTTTTTTAAGTAACAATGGTTGACAATATGTAAACTTAAGTCTCAAAAGATCATTTCAACAATATAATATCATGTCTCTAATAGACAACACTATGTCATTTTCTTGATATGATGATTTTAAATATAATATGATAGTCATATAATTTATTTCATGTTGTATTATGTTACATCAAAGTGAGTCCAAGGTATTAGAGTAATTTTTATATGATTGTAGGATGGAAACGAAGTCTTTTTTAAAATAAAGAGAAGCACACAACTAAAGAAGTTGATGAAGACATACTGTGATCGACAATCTCTAGACATTAACTCAGTTGTTTTCTTATTTGATGGCCGCAGAATTCGGGCTGAAGAAACTCTTTATGTGGTATATTTCTCTTTACTTGACTATTTTTTACACTAGAAATATACGTAACAAAGAAAGTTATAGCACTTAATATATTATGCATAACTTTTAAGCTAAAAATGGAGCATGCCTATGAGATTGATGTCATTTTGCACCAAACTGGTGGAGCTCCATTAGTTTAGAGATATTCTGTTAGTTCTTGTGAAAACTTTAATACATCATTGAGGAGTATTTATTTGGGTGTATGTATCCTACTGATCTAAAATATGAGAATTGTGATAAACATCTTTATTGTAGACTTTGTTTGAAAAATTTGACATGTTCTTATAGAGTTTTGCGAGTGACATCCTCTATTAAATGTGGAGTATTATATCATTAGTTTGACCTTTTTGAACTTATAATTATTGTAGCAAATTTTTATGTATTAATATTAGAAAGTCGATATAATAAAATTTTGAGAACTCATGATTATTTTTGAAATATCAATATCAATGTAGTGTTACATTAAATAGTTTTTATTTTATACGTAAAACATCGTTAGATATTTGGACCACACTTGTTGCGGATTTTATGTGTTTACATCTGCGTATGCAAATTTTTATGTACTGATATGAGAATGCCGGTATAATAAAATTTTAAAAACTCATGACTTTTTTCAAAATATCAATATTGGTGTAGTGATTCTATTAAATACTTTTTTATTTTTTAGGCATAACATCGTTAACTATTTGTACCGTACCACATTCATTGAAGATTTTATATGCTTATATGTGCAAAAGCAAATTTTTATGCATCGATATAAAAAAGTTGATATTATTATTTTATTTGGATATGATAAAATTTTGAATTACGTATGATTATCTACTAAACAACAAGAGAATAAGAGCATTTGGATGGATAACTAGCAAAGAGAATAAAACAAAAACACATGGTTTTATGAATTACTCCAATGGGAGCACTGTAATTGGCCGAAGGGAAAAGTGTAATAAGCACAAAAGAAGAGGCCAACATGCAACAAAATGTGGGTGAATGGAAAATAAGAAAGGCTTTGACCCGAGAGATAGAAGGAACCGGAAATTTGGTATTTATTTTAAGGGTTTTTAAATCAATTGTTCTTAACACCTTTTATATATTGTTAATGTATTTTGTAGAAAAAAATTGTTAAGGTATGAATTGATCTCATATAACAATTGATTACTAATCCTAATTGTTAAATTTGATTTAATATATTGTTCAACCTAATATATCACTTCAAGATATTGAAGTGTTAGGTTGTGACTTTAGAAATTAACGTTTATAAAGGTAACTTTAAGTTTGAGCAATGCTTCATTTAATCCATTTAAGTCATGGATGCACGACATGTGGCAAAATAATATTCAAGGTTTGAGATTTAAACTTAACAAACAATTATTTGTTTGATAAAATAATAAGGGTCTTATTAACCAATGCCCCGGCCAATGCCCCCGGGGCATTGGTTAAGGAAGGCAAAAGAGAAAATTTTAACTCAAATATGACACTTTTTAAGTTTTTAATGCATTGACTACACAACTTTCAATGCAAATACTACCATATTTGATTCCTTAACCCATGCCCCGGGAGCACCGTTTAACATTTCCCAAATAGTAATAGTGATAAATCAGAATCCTCTTCCTTGCATCACAGTTTGTTGCTGTCAATCTCCACATGTCCCTTGTGGCGTCACCCCTATCGTCCCAACCTCATCTCGCCGTCGTTGACACAAACCAATCCAGCATCACTCTTCTCATCTTCTACACCCGTCAAAATTAGAACAAAACGTTGATCGAATTCGAGAAGAAAAAACAAACAACACGATCAGATCTAAATTTTACACTAATCTCAATTCTTCAATCTCAGTCATTGCTCAAATTTACAACTACATCATTATTAATTTTCACCAATCTTAATTTCCCCAAACATTTGATTTAGATTATAGTGTGTGAATTCAAATGGGTTTGGCTTGTTGAGTTGGAACAATTTAGCATCCATGATTTATCATCCATTGTCACCGCCGTTTAAATTGATGCATACATGAACAAATTATGAGTTCATGTATGCTCCATTAAGTCCATTTAACTCAGTTTGCAGAAATTTAGCATCCAAAAATAACATGTTCCCTCTTCTCTTTCTCTCAACCATACCCTCCCTCTTCCTTCCATCGTAACTACAAAATTCCATGAATCTATAACGTCTTTGCCATGGATGCTGAATTAGTTTTGTATTTATACCAATTAAATTAGTAAAATTGAATGTGAATTTATTGATATGAAGAATTTTTGAATATGTCATGTGAAGAATTGTTAATTTATTCATATGAAGAGTATATTCATACTCATGAAGATGTTAAAATCGATTAGATAAATCATGGATTCTAAATTTCTGCAAACTAAATTTTTTGAATTAATTGTTGCTTTATTCTAAACGGCGGTGACAATGGAAAGATGAAGCGTATTGTACAAAAAGGGGAGCAGGAGCGTGTTTTCCTTTTTTAACAAATATTAATCCTTAATTTTAATCTCAACCCTTGGATATTTGTTTGCCACACGTCGAACATCCTTGACTTAAATGACTAAATGGATCATGAGGTAAATGGAACATACCTGAACTCCATTTTTAGTTACTTGTTAAAAGTTCATCATTAGTACTTAAGTTAAATTCAAATAATTATAGATTTGATGCACATAATTTTATTTAACAATTCTGGTTCGCAAGTTTGAAATCTTAAATATGTTACCTTCAAAAAAAAAGAATTGAGTTTGATTGGATTTGTGTTATGTGAAAAAGGAAATAACCAAAATCCAGATAACAAAACCATAGTTGTGTTGATCTCTTTTTCATGATCGAGATGCATATTAGAGAGCTGCTCCAATGTTCCCCGCCACACCATTTGGTACTGATCTTTCCTATGGCTGCTTTGATGAGCTTCTTGGCCTCATATCACCCACCAATGACCATCCTATGCTTCGTCCTCTCTTTTCCTACTCCCAACATTCATATTTCCTCATTCACGTGTTGTCCTTTAATTATGTACCCCTGCTTGTTTTCCTTTTTCTTATTTCAATTCTTCCACAATTGTTCTTAGTTTAGGGAGAAAAGATAATGAGTTTTACCTTTGGATTATTTGGTTTGATGCTAGAACGAGTTGAATTTAATTTCAATTCTTTTGTACGATTGATGTGTTGAATGAGTGATTTAAATTGATAAAGTTTAGTTGAATTTTTTGATCTAAGTAGATTATGAACATTCCTCAATTTTTAAGTTAGACGGTTTTTTAATGGTGGTGGTCGGAAACCCATACTCCCATACTCCTAAGATAGTTTTATAACATTTTCTTGGTGGTGGTCGGTGTTTGAACGTGGACATTGCATATATTATGCATTGTTCCTACCAATTGAGTCAAGCTCACGAGGAGAATTTTATAATATTTTTAAGGCTTAATAGCAGTTTTCGCACCCTAACTTTCACGAAGTTGCGATTTTGACCCCCTAAGAAAAAAATTACAAAACCGCCCCTTAAGTTTTGCAACTGTAGCAGTTTTGGCCCCCCAAGGCCAATTTTTGGTAAAAAAAATAAAAAAATAACACGTGGCACCTCACTTAGGATGCCACGTCAGTGTAGACCGAGTCAAAATTGGCCTTGGAGGCCAAAACTGCCACAGATGCAAAACTTAGGGGGCAGTTTTGTAGTTTTTTTTCTTAGGGGCCAAAATTGCAACTTTGAGAAAGTTAGGGGGCTAAAACTGCTATTAAGCCTATTTTTAAAACCCTTATTCTTCTTTTTTTTCAAAATTAAACCCTCTCGATAATTTTTATTACGCAATAAAAGCGTGCACCTGAGGGCTTATCAATTTTTTGGGCGCCATTGTTAGGGACTAGTTGTTTATATTGATTTTTTTTGGATTAGACCGTTTTTCTTTCTGCTTTTTAATGTTCTATTTTTTTCTAATTTGGATGTGAATAACTTGAAGTCTTTTATAAATTTTTAACAAATTATCGGAATAGAGTTTCTTTCATCTACAAACTAAAAAAATAATCGAAAGAGTTGAACATGTCTAAAAATTGTGCTTTGAAAGATTATGCTTCTTCCAATGCCACATAACCATATTCTAGTATTGTGTGTTCAACGATATAAGCTAACAATTTTGAAATAGACCCTGATTTGGTTTGCAAATAGATGATATGAACCACCATCTATCCATTTTTCTTGAATGTTGTGATCTCATGAAAATAGATGAGGTTTCTAATGATGTCATTAGATTTAGACTTTTCCCTTTCTCACTAAGGTATGATGGTAGGTTTTGGCTATATTCTACGAATGTTCGTTCTTCGAAAATTTGGGAGGAATTAAAACGAGCCTTCCTCCCTAAATATGTCCCTCTGTCAAGAACGGCTCGATGAACAAATGAAATAATGAATTTTTCACAAAAAGATGGAGAGTTGTTAGATAAAGCTTGAAAGTATTTCAATAAAATGATTAGGTTTTTCCCTTCCTAGGGTTTGAAAAATGATTAATCATTCACACCTTCTACAATAGATTGTTTTACACAAATAAGGAGACAATGGATGCATCCACTGGCGGCCCCTTAGTGAACAAAAGCATATAAGATGTCTTCTCCCTCCTTAAAGATTTGGCGCAAAACCATTACCAATGGTCATGTAAAATCTCTCATCCTGAATGTTGTGAAAGTGACTCAAAATTGGATTTCTGGAAGTGCAATTCGGTCGCCGAATGGGATGGCACGGTGGCCGAATTTTGGTTATGTTTTTTTGGCCTTGCACGCGTAAATTATCACTGGCCGATGTATGGAGTTCGGTGGCTGAATTCTCGTGACAGCATAAAACTGAAATATATTTTTTGGGCCAGATTTGTTCCAATTTTATGGGGGTTACTTTTACTATTAATATAAGCTTTGTATCATAGTAAACCTTGAGATAGATGAGGCTGAAAGAAGGGTTTAGAAAGGAAACAACAAAACTAGGGTTTGTATAGAGTTTGTCTCTTGGCAACAAACACTAGGGTTTGAGGGTTGATTCACCTTGGGAAACACTATTAGGATTGAGTCTCTTGGTCACGGGAAGAGATAGGGGCTTTAGGTAGAATTAAGCGGGAGACTTATTCTTGTAACCCATTGATATCTCTTTTGTAAAGTTACTCATCATTATAGTGAAACGGAGCGCTGCTCTTTCCCCCATACTAGGTCAATTTGGACCGAACTGGGTAAACAGATTTCGTGTGTTCTCTCTTTCTTTTCTCTCGATTCTACTTTTGTTTTGTGATTATAATTTACATACACTTTATTTTGGTTGCTTGGCTACCACTTGCTCCACACATCAAATTTATTATTGATGTGATTTTTCATCGAATTCACAACACTGAAAATGGGGACAATTATGATTTTAATTCTTTGCATAAATTTTTCTCCCAAAGATTTAAGCTTTATCTCAAAAAATTTATAAGATGGATGAAAATAATGTTATTTCTAATCTTAGACTAAGAAATTTGGTAGTATTTTTAGTTAATTGACTTTCATTCACCCACAAGTTAAAGTTTTAATCTTGGAAGTTTACGTGAACGGTTCATAAAAAAGGTTGATGAAATTGCATATCTTTATCTTTATATATCTAAATGTTAGATAGTCTCAACATTTTGACCACTAAGCCACTAGCAGTTTTCTTGATTAATTTTGTTTCCATTAATTAATATCCAATATCAAATGCCCTTTTAGCAACCTTTACAGGGATTCGAACATGAGACCTAATGGCTTCCTTTCAACATTTTGACCACTAAGCCACTAACAATTTTCTTGATTAATTTTGTTTCCATTAATTGATATCCAATATCAAATGCCCTTTTTAACAAACCATAAATCCCTTTTTCGTTTTTCAATATCACATTATCCAAAATCCACTAACCACCTATTAATTTCTATTAGCACAACCCACACATGATTCTTTCAATTCTCGCAGAAAATTGGTGCTATAGATTGGACATTTTGGAGACCTAATATAAAGTTTATTTTTTTACAAATGGAGACATAATGTAAAGTTAATAACTTCCAATGTGGATTATATGAGTGTTATCATTATCATTTTGTAAATGAATATGAACAGGTGATAAGTGAACCTTAATGCATGACTAAATTTTTTGACAAATTGTCTACATTATTTTAAGATAGCCACTTATATCATTTCTATAAGCAATATATATATATATATATATGTCTCATTTCAAGTTAGGGAATATATATGTCTGATTTCATATTCTTTATTTTTTTTGTATGGAATATATACATCATATAGTTAGTTAATGAATCAATTTAGTTTTTTAAAACACTATTGTATTTCATTAAATGTTTCCAATAATATAATCAATTTGATACCTATACACAAAACTCTAATAAATCCGTGCATCGCACAAGTTAGAGTATAGTAGGATGGAAATATTAGAACAAGACGCCCATTTCCGCCCTGGTTCCCAAAACTTAGATGTAGTCTCTCTAAGAAGTGAAAATATTATACACCCAAGTATATTAAAGGACTCTTATAGCAACATTACTTACTAATATAAGGGTATCCCAAAAATATTTCAAGGACCTGTAAATTCTTAACAGCATCAGTTGAAATGCAATAGAGTGTCTAGGGCTAAAAATTAATTTAATTAATAAAAGTCCATTATACAATGCAACTGAGTCAGTACAAGATACTACATCAAGTTTTAACATGACACAAGAATAGAATACACTAAGTTAACGTTTTTAAAATTGTAAATTTTTTTAACGTTTTTAATAATCCTTCAACACAAAAAGTTGTCAAACCAAGAAGTCTAGAAATGATACATGTTCCAAGCATAAGAATCTGAAACATATGAGAGAGATTATATGAATCACCTGTGAGTAGATACTAAAGAGTGTAACAAGATGAACATTATAATATAAAATGTTTCAATGGAAGGCCAGAACATTAACAAATATGTCACATATGATTCCCATACATTATAGGATAACCATTGTTCAATACATTGTTGCAAACAAATCCAGCAGAACATTGTTCAATACAATTGATATTCCATTAGTAAAAAACACAAACTACAAGTTAGCCAAATAACCATAAGCACAATTACACACATACTTATAATTGATAATGATAACATAATATTCCTCAAAGATTATGAGCTTACAAGACTACTATAGGACTAGTTACTCTGTGGTTGCCATTTGTCCAAGTCAATTTCCCAAATACTGGAAAACCATGAGGAGGCATACCTATTGCCTCTAGAATTACCTGAAAGGTTTTATTTTCTCCAATTTCCTTAAAAGTCAAAGAACTTGGTTGAACATGAACCTTAAATTCTTCAAGTTGTTGAATTTCGACAACATATGTGCTAGGCGACCCAACATTTGTGACGGTACGAGTAACATTTATAAGGTTCGGTCCTCGATTATACACAGTAATTGAAGGATAATTGAGGTTTTCAATGTTGTAAAACTCAGGACAAGTGTAAGAGTTGTAATTAAAGAACTTCAATAAATTGTGACTGTGACCAAAAACACAAATGAAGTTCAAGTAATCAGTTGTACTTAGATCATAAATAAGTCCTGGATCCATTGCAAGGTTAGGCTGAATATGTCCAGAACCATATTCAAATGGAGTTGCTATCTTATCAAACGCGTCCCGAATTGGTTGGTTGGTGTTATCTAATGTGGTTGCTGCAAAAAAGAACATAGTTTTTTTTATTAAGGAAATTGAACATTTTACATAGAACAACATTTTCCTTGAAAGTGAGCAATCTTTGATTTTTCTAGATATACTGCATGTGTTATATTATGCATATTTTCTAAATTTTGTTTTTGATTTAGGTAAAAGGATAATCTGCATGGTAGATTTATTTTCATGTATGAATATTGAGATATTGATTTGCTAACATACCGGTCGTCATGATGGCAGATTTGATAGCAGCTGGGCTCCAACTAGGATGAAGTGTCTTGAGAAGACCAGCAATGCCAGCAACATGAGGACAAGACATTGAAGTTCCTTGTTGCAGATTGTAAGGAACGCGACGTGTATCTGATGGTAGATTAGATGGACTGGTGGCTAGTGAGTAAGCAGCCAATATGTTCACTCCAGGAGCAGTTATGTCAGGCTGAAACATAAAACAAAAGCATTGCATTTGCAAAATGAATGAAGGAGATCATAGACATTGAATGTAGGATTGAAAAGTTGGTGACCACTCGGGGGGATAACCGAAGTTTCACATACATTATACCGTAGATTGATACTTGAAAATCAATCAAAATATCAAAGATGACTGTTGTTGCCACTTATAAATAAAAGTTTAGGGTCCTCCACATCCTTACCGTCGAGACAGTGATCCGTCGGTGTTGGTTCGACAAAAACAAGTGAAAATGAAATATAAGTTGAGTTTTGAGGCATTAATATTCATCTTCCTTGTTTTATTATCGAATTGATGCCGATTGGGACATCGTCTCAGTTGCGAGTATGAATACTTATCTACTTCTACTTATGTGAAGTGGCATGACTCGTTAATGTTAGAGTTTTAAACGATTTTCACATATTGCACCCTCGCTGTAGACGCAACTAATTTTTTTTTTCATTACATTATGAAACAAATTTTTTGTATACCTTGAGTATTAATGGTTGCACTGCACTAGGACCCCTAGAAGAAAATCCAGCCATAATTGGAGATGGCTTTAATCCTGTATATGTTCTTGCTTCAGACATGTATGCAACCATTTTCCTGCATTATAATATAAATAAACAAAGTATTTCAATAAACAATAATTATTGAGATGATTTAAGACAGTTTAACTTTGTTTTACACCATTAATGCATAGTCTTTAAACTCGTATGAGTTTACCTGGTAATGTTTTCATCAGTACCACCTTTTCCAAACCACTCACGGTCATCGACATCCTCGTCCTCATTGGCATCCATACTTGCACCAGGTAAAGGATGAGGCTCAGCTAGAAGTAAACTTCCACTTTTTTCATCATTGATCACAAAAATTCCCACTGCTCCTGCGAGAGAAGCTTCAAAGCCTTGAGCAACGGACGTTGTTCCCTCAAGTCGAGTACAAACTAATATCTTTCCCTTTACTTTGGTAGGATCAAGTGTTCTAGGCTTGCAAAAACGACTGGAATAACACATACATATATGTAACAAAAGTTATACACATTTATAATTTATAATCTAATAACAAATATTAAAATTTCTTGAAGCAAGTTTAGGGAATTAATACTTACGCATCTTGAATTGTAGCATTAAGAAGTCTAGCATCGATAGAATGAATCATTTGATATATTTTCTTTGATGGTCCTGATGGTAAGCCTTTACTAAGACTGGCACCCTGAAATAATGTAAAATAAGTTTATGTAAAATTTAATGTGAAGAGTGTGCATAAATGCTTCTTAAACTCTCCCTATTTCTATTCATACCTTTATGTAATTTTTGTTACCAATAGAAATATGGCTAACAAATTCCCTATCAGTTGTACTAGCTGCAACAGTGAAAGACCAAGGTGCAACATTTGTAACACTCCTAGGAGAAGGTCCATCATTTCCAGCAGAACAAACAATCACAATATTCTTAGCAACAGCATGAAATGACCCAATTGAAATTCCATCAGTGAACAAAGCTTCAATATATGGACTAGAACCACCCAAAGAAGTTGAAATCACATCAACACCATCATATATAGCTTGATCAAATGCTGCTAGAATATCAGCTTCATGACATCCACCTGCATCTGTCTTTGACCAACATACTTTGTAGGATGCTACACGTGCTCTAGGGGAACCACCTTTTGCTGTACCGTTACCGTTGCCAAATATTGTTACATCAGGTGAAAAGTTACCTGCTGCTGTTGATAATGTGTGTGTGCCATGGCCAATAAAGTCACGTGCTGTGAGGTTTGAGGGATTGAGTTTTCCAAATTGTGATTCGTAGTTTTTGCTGAATATTCTTGCTCCAATTAGCTTTCTATAATTTGTCACATAACATAGGAATGTGTTAGGAATATTCTTACTTTTTATCTTTTACAACTTATACATTTTTAAAATACACATAAAAATCAAAAAACACATTATTTGACGTCAAAATTTTGATGTCAAATTTTTTTCTTATTGTGTGAATCGATTTCCTAAAGTATATTATATCTAGGTCCTTACATTTTATGTCACTCCGTCATTAAACATGTTCATCTTAAACACAAATTGGGTATGTGTTCAATGTGAGACTAAATTAAAACTAAGTGCATGTTTGGTACTGCATTTGTAAAACGGAGTTTAATGGAAATTACGGTAAAAAATCACGTTGACGTAGAAGCTAGTATTTAGAGCGTCGATATCACGACAAAAACACACCGAGAAACGTACAAACATGCTTTTATGTGTTGCAAATGGGAAACCAAACACACCTTAAGTAAAGTTATTATCACATGGTGATGTGGTAAAAAAAGATATCAAACACATATTTAGAACATGTTGCACATGAAGACTCATCTCTTGTTATTTTGAAACAACTAAGATCCTTGTGTATTGCGTAGAGGATTGATATTATTATTACATAGTTGAGATCTATTCCCAAAGTTGAAGTATTTGAATCAATATTTCACAAGAATGATATCTATAATCAAAAGTGAAATTAAGTTTTCTTTTTTAAAAAATGAAATGAACTTCATGAATAAGAAGGAATATAGTGAAATAAAGTACTGATATTTGGTACACATGATTTTCATGAAATAATGAGAAAGGGACGTGACACTAAAATAACAAAACATGTTTTAATTAGAAAAGGACAACAATTTTATTTATGAAGATAAGTTGGGATACTTTAGAGTAAGAAATAAAGGCTGGAATGAAATAACTCAAGAAAATGACCTGTTGCAGAATGTTTTATTTGATGGTGTAATTAAATGATCAATCTCACAAACCCCATTCCCAAGCCACTTTGATGGCACTGGACCATATCCAATGCCACTGAAACTTTCATGTTCCGGCCAAACGCCTGTTTCAACAACAAACATGTCAAAATCAATTTTACACGTTTATAATTAATTTTGGAATGTGGAGAGTATGATAAATAATGTGTTTTTAACTCATGATGTGCAACATATCATTGAATTGGATGCACACGTGAAATTATTTTAGTCACCAAGTTCTTCTATTTTACATCTATATGTAATATGAAATATTTACTTAATTATTTTTTTCATCAATAAAAACTAACCTGAATCTAAATTAGCCATGATTGTATCTTCACCAAATCTTGCCTTCCACCAAGCAGAATCAAGAGAAATTCCTCCATCTTTTTCCAGTCCAAGAAAGTCCCATGACCTTGTAGTGTGCAATTTATATTCTTTGCTCAAGAAAACAGAAACTACATTTGAGTTATCTGCACCAACATAGAAACATATATAAATAGTGTCAATTTGTGTCTTAAAAAATGACTCAACAAATCCATGGTAAAAAATTTCCCACAAAAAAAAAATCCATGGTAAAAAAAGTAATTATTGCTCACTTGCAATCTTTGATGCCTCTTCATCTTCAAGCAGTGCAGCAAATCCATTTATATGCTTATTGTAAGAGTACATCACTGTTTCCTTTGCCTTCTTATGGCTGTTACAAAAACACAACAATTTTATTACTACTCAACTTCTCAAGTGTCTTACAATATATAACATAAAATTAATAGACTATGTACCTTCCTAAGATTGAAACAAGTAAATCATAATGTGAATTTGTGGCTAACTCAAGATCATCAAGGGAGGGATTTGGACCATGAGAATGTCCTCCCAAGTATACAATATATGTCTACAAAAGAGAAAACAATTATGAAATATATTTAAAAGCAAAATGTGAATTCTAAGAATTTGGATACCAAGACTATAGAAGTAACTGTATGAATGAGTATAAGAAGGGATTGAGCACATGCTTGCCTTTCTAAGGGCATCAGTGTGTTCTAGCAAGAAACTGCAAAGAATGAATGATGATAGAAAAAGTTTGGTAATAGGATATGACATTGTTTTTCTTTAGGGTTTTGAAGTGTTTATAATGGGTTCTAGTGCTTATGTTTATATAACCCACTCACTGGTTTTTGGAGTTTAAATGTGATTGTCTTGCCAACTTTTCCCCTTTCCCCATAAATATTTTAGGTGCACTGCCTTCACAAATGGAGCATCCAATACACGAATTAAAATTACGTATTATGATTACAAGTTTCATTCTTAAAATTTGAAATTTCTAGTTAATCTTTGTTTAATGTTAATAGGCCAGACTTTTTTTCTTTTAATGGAAGGTAATCTTGTTCAAGACACTCATGGAAACTAAATACAAGCCAACTCTTTCACATTTGAACTTTGATATATCAAGTTGTAAGAGACTAAGGGGTCTAATTGGATTGACTTTTTTAAACTTATTTATATGCATAAAAACTTATTTATATGCATAAATTTTGTGAGATTGTATGAGAAAACTAATAAAAAAAAGGAAAAGTTCTCCAAGATGATGAACAAAATGGCACTCCTATGAAAAAATCTAAAAAAAAAAAACTCACATCTACGTGGAAACCATTTATTTATTTGGATAACACTACTAGAAAAAGCAAAATTAGCGAGGGAAAGTAATGACGGAAAAAATGAAATTCCCCACAAATTCCTTGGTCGCAAAATTTAGTGACGGAATTAGAGAGGGATTTCACGTTTTCCCTCACTAAATATCCCTCACTAATTTTTGTTATTTTAGTAGTGTAAAGTGAGAGAAAAAGTGGTACACATAGGTGATAAAGATATATTTAATTTTTTTTTTTGTCAAGTAGCCTAGTGGTTAAAGCTCACACATTTTAAATGTGAAGAAGTGGGGTGTTTGGGGTTCGAACTCCAACCCCTGCATATAATATGCAATATCCCTACCAACTCAGCTAAGAATGCTAAACAATTCAGAATCCGTTCACTATCTTGTAGTTAGCTTCAAATAGCAATACTCTTAATTTGGTTGTGGCTTTTATCATTTCTACAGTGTATTTTTACGTTCTGTCAAAATCTGTTTCAAACACACGCTACATTACATTTATTTATGCACAGTATCGAGAGGAGTACTTCATCTATAATTCAATATGACATGAATGAATTCTTGTCTTTACTCACACGAATGAGTTCATCCAAAAACATTAATGAAATGCCAGTTGGAATTAAATCCTTATAATCGAACACGAGGGAAATTTGTTTATAATAATCAGTTGTGGCTTAATTAATGATTTGGTCCTTAAGTTATTTGTTGGTTACATTTTGGTCCCATAAGTTATTAACGTTACAATTTGGTCCCTTAAGTTAGTACTTGTTAGCCAAATAAATCCTCACCGTCAATAACTTATTGTAACGTTAATAACTTATGAGACTAAAATGTAACCAACAAATAACTTAAGGGACCAAATCATTAATTAAGCCTTAGATCAACGTTAAAAAAAAAAATACTTGCATGCATAATAAATCCCACGTTGATAAAAGTAAATGCGTAAAAAGGGACAAATTTTAGTAGATGATGTTGCCACCGTTCACGGTGAACTTGTTTTGAGAAAAAAAAAACATGAAGATGTTATACTCATGAGTGAACGAAATCGGGTGGGAAAGACTTGCCCAATCTACAAAATAGATCGTGTGTATTTACTATTTTCATAATTCTTGTGAATTTTGACGAGTGAAAGACTTTTAATTTTGATATTTTTCTCTTTCACTCATAACTGGTTTGTGGGGATATATAGGTGTGTTATCCATAAAAATTCTTGAGTTTGCATGGGACATCAAGCCCAACTATATACCTTGTTTGTTGTAACACATGAATATGTTTCAGACCTTCATAAAACCACGAATATATATGTTTCAATAAAAACAGCTCTCTATAAATCTATACTGCATGTGTCATCTCCACATGGACATGGTTCCAATGCTTTTTCGTGCTTCTTATTCCCTATTAGGCCTGGAAATTATTGCCGAGAATTGGATAGATCTATCTTAATAAAAAGACTTGATCATATGCACAGAGAAACCTGAATGCATTATTGAACCATTTATGTAGATCCCCATTACATGCTGCTTTGTATACTATTGGTAGATGTTCACTTTTAATGTGTTCATTGGACCACATTATCCCTCATCAAGCACCTATACTTTCATGCATATTTAGATCTCAAAAAATAAAAACTTTAGTCCCAGCTTGGTTTTTTTGATTCGGTTCTATTTTGCAGTTCAGTTCGGTTTATGTTTGTCTGTTTGAACAGTTTCATAAGAAAATGAAATTCCATTGTCCATGCACAATCTTTCCTTTTACATTTCACTATTTTATTCTTTTTTCCTTCGACTTCAACTTCAACTTCAACGGCTTTCTCGTGCTTCTTATTCCTGTTAGGCCTCAAAATCATTGCCTAAAGTTGAATGTATCTATCTTGGTGAAAAAAAGTTGGCCCATCGAATTACGTGTAAAGATTTGATCAATTGCAACAAAAAGACTTCAATGTATTAATGAACCTTTATAAATGTCCCCTGCTAGCTTTGTACTATTGGTAGATGTTAATTTGAATGTTCTGTTCATTTGTACCACCCTTGCCATTATTAATTCCATGTTTTATCACCAATCCCCTATACTCATGCATATTTGTTTTTCTTTTTTTTTTATCAAGCTAAAAATGATATAAATGTAAGGAGCTGCCTGAACCACATACACAATCATTTCATGGAAAATACTAGAGAAAGATAAACCAATGCTATCCCTATACAAAAAGATAAAATGAAACATCTCATGACTCAAACATATTTGGGATTGCTTTTAATGAAGTAACTCATGCATATTTGTTAGCCGACACAAAAGTTATGCTTGGAAAATCATTTGATAAACGTGTTTTTTTGTATACTCTATTTGATTTGTATACTTTTTATTAGCAAGACCCTGCCACATTGCCTTTGGGTAAGCACACTCCATGTTGGACCTGGACCCCGTCCGAAACAATTATTTTTTTTCTTCTTTTAATATAATGCTTATTAATTAAAGTTATTGTAGTGCAAGACATAGATAAATGAGAGCATTCACAACTAGAAGTATAAAAGAGTCGATGCAACCAAATACTTAAAATTGAAAAATGCTATTTATTGCGAATTGGAACCTCAGAAATCCCATCGAAGAGTGTATTCCACTCGGCCATTTAATGTTGACTTCCAACTTCTCTTGAGTTCTGTTTGTGTGAGAGTTGACTCATTTCTTTAAGTCAGTCTAACTAAAAGCTTGAACATGATTTGTTAATAAGTAAATAGGAAAGTTTGTGCTTAACTTGTTTAACTCATTTATAACTTATGTTTATGTATACTTTTCTTAACATTTTAAGATAATATATTCAGTAAAGGTTTTGGATTCTCTTTACTTAAATTTCTCTCAAGTGGTTGGTGTGTTTTAATGGTGGAGATTGAAAGCGAAGAAAAATTGAAAGAATTTTCAATTGAGAGAATCCAAATATGTGCCGTAATCGCAAGTCGTTAGCGTCCGCAAGACTTGAACTTGACTCACTAATTTATCTAGTTCAATAGTATTAAACTTGAGTATGTTTATTTAACTAAACAAATGAGTTTGAATAATATTTTGCAAGTTGTACTCAAATAACTCATGAATAGTTGAAGTAACTCATTTACACTCTTAATTGCAATTGTAGGGTGGTTGATCATAGATAAGAGTACAAAAGTACTTTACTCTTCACATGTAATTTTTTTTTATTGAAAATTGATATAGTTAATTATTTTTTTTCAGAGTCGTGTGCATTATTAAACTAGAGTCAATGAGGTAAGGAGAGTAGCATGCTTTTATTCCAGCAAGAAAAATTAAAGACATGACCCTACTAAAATAAAGACTGTATAGTCATGGTACTACAACTACTACATAACTAAGCATGCAAAACTATCTTTTGTATGATTATACCTAGCCAACACCATATCAGAGGCACTCAATACGTTAAACATAATGTTCACAAAGCTTCTGTCATTTCAGTTTATTGTCATCATGTTTTTCTGTTCACTTTTATGGTTCTCTACCATCCAAGTTTATGGCATTTTCACTTTTGCTTCTCATAATGGTAGTGAAGCAATTGCTCTATTAAATTGGAAAACCAACCTTGACAACCAAAGCCAAGCATCATTATCTTCTTGGACAACCTTTTCAAGTCCTTGTAATTGGGAAGGAATTGTTTGTGATGAAACAAATTCTGTGACAGTTATTAATGTTGCAAACTTTGGACTTAAAGGTACTCTTTTCAGTCTCAACTTCTCATCTTTTCCTATGCTTCAAACTTTGGATATAAGTTACAACTTTTTTCATGGAACTATTCCACATCAAATTGGTAACTTGTCCAACATTTCTAAACTAAAAATGAGTCATAACCTTTTCAATGGTTCCATTCCTCAAGAAATAGGGAAAGTAAGAAATCTAAGTCAACTTAATATTGCAACATGTAAGCTCACTGGTTCCATACCCTCAACAATTGGAATGTTGATAAATCTCGTTGAACTTGATTTGTCAGCTAATTATCTCTCCGGTGAAATCCCATCAATAAAAAACTTGTTGAACTTAGAAAAACTTGTTCTCTACGGAAACTCTCTTTCGGGACCGATTCCTATTGAGTTAGGAACAATCTCTTCTCTTGCAACAATTAAATTGTTATACAATAAATTTTCTGGACCAATTCCATCTTCCATAGGAAACTTGACCAATTTGAGGACACTTCAGCTTAGTAAAAATCAATTTCTTGGATCAATTCCTTCCACTATTGGAAACTTGACAAAACTCATTCAATTGTCAATTTCTGAAAACAAACTTTCTGGATCTATTCCTTCTTCAATAGGAAACTTGATCAATCTAGAAAGGCTTAGTCTTTCACAAAATTATCTTTCTGGACCTATTCCTTCAACCTTTGGAAATTTGACCAAACTAACCTTTCTATTACTTTACACAAACCAGCTTAATGGTAGCATTCCAAGAACAATGAATAACATTACCAATTTGCAAAGTTTGCAACTAAGTTCAAATGATTTCATTGGTCAATTGCCACATCAGATTTGCCTTGGTGGTTCTCTTAGAAATATTTCTGCTGATAAAAATCATTTCAGTGGTTTTGTTCCAAGAAGCTTGAAGAATTGTTCAAGCCTTCTTAGACTTAACCTTGCAGAAAATATGTTAATTGGAAATATTTCAGACAATTTTGGTGTATATCCAAATTTGAGCTACATATTTTTGAGTCACAATTTTTTGTATGGCCAAATTTTGCCAAATTTGGTAAAAAGTCATGATCTAATTGGCCTAGAGATCTCAAATAACAATTTATCAGGTACTATACCTTCAGAACTAGGACAAGCACCTAAGTTACAAAGTCTTAAACTTTCTTCAAATCATCTAACCGGAAAAATTCCTAAAGAGCTTTGTTACTTGACTTCATTGTATGAACTCTCCTTGAGTAACAATAAACTTTCTGGAAACATTCCTATAGAAATAGGATCCATGCAGGGACTTCAAAAATTGAATCTTGCAGCAAATAATTTAAGTGGATCAATTCCAAAACAAATTGGAAATCTTCTCAAATTAGTTCATTTGAATTTGAGCAATAATAAGTTCATGGAAGGAATTCCCCTTGAATTTAAAAGTTTGCAATCTCTTGAGAATCTTGATATTGGTGGAAATTTGTTAAATGGAAAAATACCAGAATCACTTGGGAAATTGCAAAAGTTGAACACTTTGAACCTTTCTCACAACAATCTGTCTGGAATCATTCCATCTAATTTTGAGGATTTAAATAGCTTGATAAGTGTTGACATATCTTACAACCAATTAGAAGGTTCAATTCCAAACAATCCAGTGTTTCTTAAGGCACCATTTGAAGCACTTAGAAACAATACAGGTTTGTGTGGTATTGCATCAAGCTTGGTGCCTTGCAATGAGTTGAGCCATCATAACACAAAAAGTAAAAACATTGAACTATGTATTGCTTTGATTATTCTATTTCTTTTAGTCTTCATGGTTCGTGGCTCTATATATATTCATTTGCAAAAGGCAAGAAAGATTCAAAAGCAAGCTAGAGAAGAACAAGAACAAACTCAAGATATTTTTTCCATATGGAGTTATGATGGAAAAATGGTTTATGAAAATATCATTGAAGCAACAGAAGATTTCGATGAGAAGTATCTGATTGGTGAAGGAGGTTCTGGTTCTGTTTACAAGGCTAATTTACCTTCTGGCCAAATTGTTGCTGTTAAAAAACTTCATGCTGAAGTTGATGGTGAAATGCACAATTTCAAAGCTTTTACTAATGAGGTTAAAGCACTGACACAAATCAAACATCGTAACATTGTGAAGTTATATGGATTTTGTTCACATCCACGCCACGCTTTTGTGGTTTATGACTTCCTAGAAGGAGGGAGTTTGGATAATGTGTTAAGCAATGACACACAAGCAACAGTGTTTGTTTGGAAAAAGAGAGTGAATGTTGTTAAGGGTGTGACAAATGCTCTTTACCATATGCATCACGGTTGCTTTCCTCCTATTGTTCATCGCGACATATCAAGCAAAAATGTTCTTTTGGATTTGGATTGTGAAGCTTACATCTCAGACTTTGGAACAGCTAAGATTGTGAATCTTGATTCACAAAATTCAACTACATTTGCAGGCACTTATGGTTATGCAGCACCAGGTTAGGCCCTTCTTTTAGATCTTAGGAAATCCTACACTTGTTTGAATAATAAATATATCAAGTTAACGAATACTATTTTCTTGCAGAGCTTGCATATACTCAGGAAGTGAATGAGAAATGTGATGTGTTTAGTTTTGGAGTGTTATGTTTGGAAATAATAATGGGAAAACATCCAGGGGATCTTATTTTAACATTGTTCTCATCATCTGAAGCACCAATGGCCTATAATTTGCTTTTGAAAGATGTATTAGACACAAGACTTCCACTTCCAGAAAATTCAGTTGCTAAGGATGTGATCTTGATTGCAAAAATTGCATTTGCTTGCTTGAGTGGGAATCCACATTCCCGACCAACTATGAAACAAGTGTATAACATGTTTGTTATGTCAAAATCACCATCAATGGAGACATTCCACACCATCACACTTGGTCAACTTCTAGATTAGTGAACAATGAATTTGGTTTACTTGTGTTGCAAGCATCTTTTTTGTGTTTATGTTTTGTCATCTTTATAGGCTAGTCTTGAGGTTTTAATTACCTAAGAAAATAAGATTAATATCTTGTGTCTTGTAACTATTAAGGGTGTATTTGAGAAAACAACTTAGTTGAACACCTATTTAATGTGTTTAATAATTGGCTATCATATATTTAATGTGCTGTCAAAAAATGTTGTTATATTATTTTCATATAAATTGTGAGTTCTGAGTTGTATTCATAAGATGTCGATCATATAGAGCTTATATTAAGATAATTTTAAGACAAGTTATATAATGTCATAAAGATATTTTTATAAATTCAAAATCTACGCATATTCGCTGAGTATTAGTATCTGATGTTTTATATACAGATATTTCCCCTATTTTGGAGTAATTCGGCTTCATAAACTCACATGATGGTTCAATAAGACCTACTATATTATAGTTTATAGTACAATTTGGCGTTTGCAAAGAAAAATATTACAATTTATGAAAACAAAAACAGCTATGACAATATGTTAATTATTGGAAAAACTACTTAAATAGGAAATTTACAAAATTCAGTTGTTGAGACATATACAGCTAAAAACATAACTCATTAGTAAGTAGCAGTTATTGCAATTTGCATCTATGCCGGACCAAAATTTACATATGGCCCACAATAGCATGTGTTAGTCATGAATTCTGAAATGTGCAGCTTCAAGAAAATCTAGTTGTTATGCTTCACATCCTCATCAAGATTAAGTAGGGTGGAAGAATCTATTGAGATTGAATGGCAAAGTATATAATTCTTCATTTCTATTGTCTCCTCTAAATGTTCTAAACTTATGTACCAAGGAGCCGTAGATATCAGATTTGCTCTGTCTGTACGACAATTATGTTGTGTATGGGAAGATTTATCTCGGTAAGTGCCGCTGGCAGTCAGGATAACGGCATATATCCAAACAATTGGGACACAAATCAACACCAGAAAACGTTCAAAGACGGGGATACCTCTTAATGGTCTCACATGCTTTAGATACTGCAATATTATAACAAACCTTTTTTATGAAAAGAAATAAAAATTGATGCAACATACATGATGTGCGTTCTTATGATACTAAAGCACTTACTTGTGACAATCCAAATACCAACAACAGCATTGGTATACCAATTTCCACACAGTTTCCCAACTGAAAAGAAGATAATAAAGAAATTTGTGTAAATTTATACGCAGTACATAAAGTATGGTATATATGAAGCTCTTGTAATTTGTAAGCAAGGTGAAATAAAGAATTTTGCTAAAGAAAATGTCCAATATCTGTATGCAAATTAATCATCACTATGCACCTGTGAAGCACTAAGACAGTCAAGGACAGCCAATGTCAAACACGCTATCAATCCGAGGTGTCGGTGCTACATAGGTATAAATGTGGATTAAGCATTATCCAGAAAGATTGAAAATATACAAAGCTAGTAAAGTAAATTGATGTCACCATTTAGACAATATTTATATAAAGATTGTGATAATTGAAATAGAGATTTGAATCACACCTACCACAGGGAATCCACGTCCAAGTAACCCTAATCCAACCAATCCAACTACAGGTGCCATTCCAAGAGGACTGAAAAATCTGGTGAGAAGATCCATAAAAAAATGCCTAATTTTTCTTATCATTTAAAAATAATGTTTATTCAATCATTTTCAATTCAAAAACAAGCCATGCAATTAGTATATACCTTGAAAATATTCCCCAAACTTGGCTGAAACCCAAAATTATCTGAACACTTGATGCAACAGTTAGAGCTCCTTGTATTGCACGCATTGTATGCATAAATCTCAATAAGCCAATCACATGACAGGTTCTCTTTCAATATCCTAGTACCAAATAAGAATGTAGTTTAATTACTTTTTTAATAAAGTTTTTATACTTTATATGCTTATCCCCAATAACTTTTGTTTGCTTGTGACATCTATCCATAATCAACTCCATGTAAATTGTTTTACTCTTAATATTGAATTTCATAATCTATGTAAAGGTTTTGAAGAATTGTGACTGCTATAAAAGAGAAGTTTGATGAAGAAAAATTATTTTGAAGTGGTAGAATTTTACTATGCTAAATAAGTTTGTCTTTTTCCTTATTTTAAGTTCTATCATTTTGCTTCTAGAATGATGAGGTGTCCTTTTTGTTAGATTTCCTTTGCAATGATTGGTTGGGCCGTAACCAAGTTGCTTATATATAGTCATTGTGGCAACATATAAGGATATACCATTAATCACCAAAATAATTCTTTTTCCTCAAACTTCTCTTTTAGCACTCACAATTCTTTATCACCAAATAGTATTCTAAATCATTGTTATTCCTTATATAGATTTAGGATATTAGGGAAAGATTTCGGTAATACCCTAATTCTATATCAGAAATAGCAATGATCTGGAATACTATTCGGAATTGTAAGTACTAAAAGAGAAGTTTAAGCAAGAAGAATTATTTTGATGATTAATGGTATATCCTTATTTGTTACTCCCTCCGTCCCACAATAACTGAGTCATTTGTAGAAAAAAAGGGTCCTAAAATAATTGAGCCATTTCACTTTCCAATACAATATTAATTAACTTTTCCCTTTATAACTCTAATTAATACTACTTTCACCACTCCCAATTCAATATATTCTACTTTACATTTATGATAAAGAAGAATGCACCAATACTTGATAATGGCACTCAAAATCATTTTTTTCTCTCTTTCATTGATACATTTTTCTTAATTTGTGTGAAATGAGAAAATGGCTCAATTAAACTGGGACGGAGGGAGTACCACAATGGTTATATATAAGCAAGTTAGTTACGGGTCAACTAATCATTGTAAAGGAATTCTAACAAAAAGGACACCTCATCGTTTTAGAAGCAAAATGATAAAACTTAAAATAAGGAAAACGACAAACTTATTTAGCATAGTAAAATCTTATCACATTTTTGGAGTCACAGTGTGAACTGCAGCCATATCTAATGCATTCATCATCTGCAAATTTTGGCAACATTAATGATCAAATGTTGTAGTCACAACCACAATTTAAATCCTTGATCTATGGCATACCTAGTTTAGGGCCTAATTGGACTTGGATTAACTTATTTCAGCTTATCTACTCACATAAGCATTTATGAGAGAAATTATGGAAACAGTTTACAATGTTTATAAGCTGTTTTCAGCTTATTTCCATATATTCCCTATTATAGCATATGAAAACATTTTATAGCCTATATAAAAATAGTTTACCTTTATTTTATCTTTTCTTCAAATAAGGCTAATTTAATGAGAGATGGAAGGAGGAAACTCACTTCATGAGAGTCACTAATTCTTTGCAATGAGGAGTCATTGATTATGTAGGCAGTCTTGTGCCAAATAGCGTTTTGAGAAGTGTGTTAATGCCGGTTGCAAAGAGAAGAGTCTGTATCACACATACCTTATCACCCTGGTTATATATGAGCAACCAAATCACTAACATTTAAACTTTCAGCAATAAAATGTAAGGCAAGAACAATGGTTTTACAATAAAGAAGAAATTCAGCTTACTATTGCCAAGAAGGCTAGAAATTATGACATTATATTGTGAAATGTGGAGAAGCACATCTCATTCTCACGTCGATAAATGAAAAAAAATGATCAAGTAAAAACTAAGAACTTCAACATACACCAACTTTTTTTATATTTTAACCAGAATATTTTTTTTAATGCAACAATGTATCTGGTCCAATTTTTTAACCAGAGACATCAACTTCTTTTAACCTAAATTTATCTTATAAATAGGATCGGATGGAGTATAATATAATATATATTTTCAAATAAACTTAAAAAAAAAAAAAAAAAAACTCAACGGTCAAAAAGAACCAAAAAAAAAAATAGGAGAAAAATCCTAAAACCCAGCAACAGAAAAGTAAAAAGTCCAACTTCAAAATTATAATAACATAAAAATCTCAACTTTTAATGCTTATCACCAAAACCAAGTGAGAGCTTAATCTCACATTTCTGGGGCAATGCATTCAGAACAACCAACATACCAACCCAGAATGTTTTATAGCTCTAAAATAAGAAAAAGAAAAGTATCTTATATTCATCCATGCAATCCTTTTATCTCATAAATGGCATTGAACTCAAAGTCAAATATTAAAAAAAACTTATTTTTTTGTCACAAATAGACAAGAAATGGAATAGAGAGAGAGAGAGAGAACAATGAATAATAACAAATGAAAAATGCAACTTGAAAAGTACATGAAACAAACAACAAGTTCATATGGTGCATGGCTACATGCAAATGAGAGAGAGAGAGAGAGAGAGAGAGAGAGAGAGAGAGAGAGAGAGAGAGAGAGAGAAAAAAAAGAAGA
>Ga0315913_1000823_pt1 | contig 30620 bp, 18 predicted proteins | sample MpolsnodulesMG_FD_207736 | JGI IMG/M metagenome (GOLD analysis project Ga0315913, IMG submission 207736) | Medicago polymorpha root nodule microbial communities from Los Angeles, California, United States - small nodules | ecosystem: Host-associated > Plants > Roots > Nodule | place: USA...
GAAACACACCAGTAAAATACCGAAATACCCCTTCGGCAATTAACTGCCATGGAAGTTAACCGGCGGCAGTTAACTACCGCGGAAACTTCGGCAGTTAATTGCCACAGAGCTTTAAACCTCATTTTTTTTTTCAAAGTGAAATTAAATGCAAATTAATTTGTTCCACCTCTCATTTTCTCCATAACAAATAATCAATCAATGAAATTAAATGCAAATTAAATATAACAAAATCAAATATGATTTTTTGCATATTTGAAATTAATTTGCATTTAATTTCACTTTGAAAAAAATGATTTTTGTTCAAATTAAGTAAGTAAAAACTTTTAAAAATACATAGAAACACCCTCGTTCAAACTACTTTTAATATTTTCCTTACAACTACTTGAAAATACATAGAAACACCCTCTTTTTTTGTACAAAAAAAAAATATAGAAACAAATCATCAAATTAAATTAAAACACTAAATTATCAACAACTTTCTTTTTTACTAAAAAATAAATAAAGGATAACAACAAAAATTTAAATTGATAGAGAGTTAGAGAGCATATTTGTTTCAGATTTTTTTGTTTTTTTGTTTTTAATAAAAATCACTTTTTTTTAAACTAAGTAACTACTTAGTTCTATGTATTTTTAAAAGTAGTTTGAAAGTAGTTGTAAGGAAAATATTAAAAGTAGTTTGAACGAGGGTGTTTAAATACAAATTAATTTCAAATATGTAAAAAATCATATTTGATTTTGTTATACTTAATTTGCATTTAATTTCATTGATTGATTATTTGTTATGGAGAAAATGAGAAGGAGAATAAGTTAATTTGCATTTAATTTCATTTTGAAAAAAATGAGGTTTAAAGTTTCGCGGTAGTTAACTGCCGCCGGTTAACTTTCGCGGCAGGTAACTGCCGAAGGGGTATTTTGGTATTTTACTAGTGTGTTTCAGCTTTAACACATGTGTGAACAACAATTTTCATCCGATAAAGCTCTGAGATTTTTGAGGAAACTAAGAAGCCCATAGAGAAATCATATTCCGTAGGCCCAGAATAACATGTTTGGACATTGAGGCTGTTCATGGTGAAAATTGCTATATACACATCTTGTTAGGCTGAGAAACACATGTAAAAGACGCAATTGCTCCTTGGCAGTTAACTGCCGAGGAATTTATAAACCGACCGCAGTTAACTGCCAAGGAAAACCTCGGCAGTTAACTTTCGATGCGTGTTTATACAGGAACAGAAGCATCAGAACACATTTCAATTTCAACTTTCTTCAAACTTCTCTCAAACTCTCTTAAATTCTCACCAAATCCATTGTCGTGAATTGCAAGCAAATCAAACACACTTTATCACAAGTAAGTTGCATCAATCATTTTAATCATAATGTTAGTTTGTTTAGGTTTAATTTTGTAAAAAAATTAGAGTAGTTTGCATGTGGTTAGGGTTGATTTTGAAATTGACAATTTGATGATTGGATGTGTTGTTAAGATGTTATTGATGAATGTAGTTGTTGTAATTGATGTTTGAATGATTTTTAAGTATAATGTAGTTTTGAATTGTGCCAAATGAACACAATTTGAGTTTGTTTGATACTTTGCACACAAAGTGTTTGATAAAATGCCTCATTGACAATTTTATTGATTATTTAGTTAGTTTAGGTTATGAGAATTATACTGAATGATGTTTAGGTTATGATGGAAATGATGCACACAAATTATATTGAAATGATGATTATATTGAATGGTTTTAGGTTTAATTATGTTTATGTTTATTGAAATGTGAATGTTTATGTTGAAATGATGATTATAATGATTATATTGAATGTTTATCTTTATGATTATGTTTATTGAAATGTGAAGGTTTAGTTTAGATTATATTGAAATGATGCACACAAAGTACTTATAATTTGTTTGATTATGTTTATGTTTAGTTTAGGTTTAATGTGAATGTTTATGTTTAGTTAAGGTTTAATGTGTTTGATTAGGTTATGAAAATGATGTTAATTTTTTAATATTTTTTGTAGATATGTCTGATCAGGGGCAGCCCATTGATTCATCTAGGATGATTGGTTTAGTCGCGTCGATTATGACTAGGAGGCGAGGCCAGAGGCTGAGGAGGAGGCAACAACAACATCAGCAGGACCAGGAGTAGTAGTATTTTATGTTTAGGATAGATTTTTATGACCTGGTGTATATTTTCATGACATTTGTTCGTTCTGTTGTATTTTCATGACATTTTTTAGTTTGTTTGTATTTTGATGACATATTATCGTATTTTAAATATAACGGATGTTGGTAATTTCCGTTTATTTATCGCATCAATCTTGATAATTTATTAATGTTAATGTTGGTTCAAAGGTTGCTTAGTTTTTTATTCGGCATTGAAATAATATGCCTAAAACCTTTAACAGGTTGAGTATCAGCAGCAACTTCTGCCATTTCAGGGCTTCAGGACGCTTCGGCAGTTAATTGTCGAGGTTTTCCTCGGCACTTAACTGTCGAAGTTTTCCTCGGTAGTTAACTTCGGCCGGTTCTATTTTCCTCGGCACTTAACTATCGAGGGATTTTTTCGTCTTTTACATGTGTTTCTCAGCCAAACAACATGTGTATACAACAATTTTCGTTCATGGTTATAGAAAAAAGAGACAAGCTAGAGGGCAAGAAATTCAATGTAGTAATATTTGCTTGAGAAGCGTGTTTAACTTTTTAAAAGTTTAAAAGTTGTTATTTCTAATAAATAAAATAACTTGTGGTTTTCTTAGGTACTTGATATATTTTAGATAATAGAAAGGAGATTAATTTTATTATGTGAAAAAGATTCACTTTTTTAGTATCTAAAATGACACAAGTCTCTTTTAATTTATGTGGAGCATCTCATCTCAAGTTTGAATCCAGATATGATAATACACCAACATTAAAACTCTTATTTGGTTTGCAACAGTGTGAGAAATTTGGAAAGAAAGAAACAATCAGATTTTCAATAGCAAGAACTCGTCTATTCAGCAGGTGGTGGACAAAATTAAGGCGCTAACATTCATGTGGTTGAAGGGGAAACTTGTCAGTCTTCCTCTTAATTATCATCGATGGTGGCATAGCCCGTTTACTATCCTAGGCATTGGCTAATTGTAGTTTATGGTTTTTTGGTGGGTGATCTTAGCCTTGTAATTATTGTTCCAACTTTGTTGATACTTTGGTGTTTTTTCCTCAGCACACCTTGTGCTAGGAAGCCCTTTTTGATGTGGTAATATAATTCATTTTAACCTCTTAAAAAAACATTAAAACTCTTAAAAAAATAATATCATAAAGCCCCTCAATGGTTTGTAGCTTGAACGAAAATAGAAAACTTACTAAATATGTGGGGATGATTCAAAAACAATGGCGGTGTGATTGGGCTATCTCAAGCCACTGGTAATGAGGTATGATGGTGTAAACCAAAAGTAATAAGATTCAAGGGTAATATTGATGCGGTTGTTTAGGTCCGATCGGCAATCATTTAGGAGGTGGAGTCCGACCCGCTATCATTTTTAAATTGAGTATAGGTGAGACATGAAGTAAGGATTTGAGCTCTATTTTAAACAAATTTAACTTTCTTTAACAAGTTCATCTTCTTTTTTTGTCAAATCGTCTAGTGACTTAAATGAGTTCACCAGTTTAAAATTGAACTATGTAGAGTTCAATATAGCTATCAATAAATACCAATATTTTTTGTAAATAAAAAAAGCAAAAAGAACTAGCATATCATATAAAAAATAAAGCATGACATACATGTAGGGGAACTTGAATTAAACTTGAGTTTTACATATCATAGTATTTTAATATAGCATGCAAAAATTAAAATATTGATTTCTGTATTTTTATATAATAAAAATTTGGAGGTAGCTAGGTTCACCTTATAATTTAAATAGTTAGCTGTGGCGTATATTGGCAATTTGCAAAGCACATGGTATTCTCCATGATAAGTTATTTGTTCATTTAAAGCTCATTGACCATTTCCTCAATTAAGGTCTCAACTTCTTGTCCTATTCTTTCTCCAAACATTCATGTGCTCACATGTGTCCCCATGTTTCACATCTAATTCTCTCTCTTATATGGGAACAATTTGACTAAATATTTATATAGCATAGATATACTTTCAGTTATTACGGTTATGGTAGTTGCATTTGTATCCATAGACTGCCAACATATTTTATAAGATGTATTTTATTTCAATTATATGTTGGTGGCTTTGGAAGGTCCTTTTATAATGGCCACTTGAATTACATGACTTATTTTATATACTCTGAGAAGCAGACAAGGATTGGTTTCAATAACTACATTCTGCACATTGTAACTTCTAATTGCGTAGAGGATCAATCGTTGATCCATATCTACATTCATTGAACTAACGGGTTTACTCTAGAGTCCACACATCTAGAAACCATATTTGAAGAACATGTTTCAGGGGCAGGGATAACTGATTTAATTTGATTTTTCAAAAATAGAGATGACTGCCATGAACCCAATTAGGGTCAACCTTGGTAAATAAGTTTGGATCTCATCCCAAAAACTAACTCAAAGGATGAGGGTACTGAAACATATTTATACACTCAACAGTCCAGAACAACCTGAGCAATGTGGGAATAATAACAAACTATAAACAATTTCAAAACCAACTTCAACACTCACCCTCAAGCCCAGTGTGGACCTGAGTCCAATTCTCACATTGCAAACCTTAACCCGGTTCTAATACCATGTTAAATAAACTTGGATCTTATCCTGAAAGCTAGCTCAAATGTTGAGGGTAATCAAGCATATTTTTACACTCAACGGTTGGAAACCTGAGCAATGTGAAACTAATAACAAACTACAAACAACTTCAAAATCAATTTCAACAAACCCAACATATATTGAAGCTTAAAACGGATTTTAAAATGAGGTCTTTTTACAAATCTTAATATTATTTTATTAAAATTACTAATTTTGGTTTAAATTTTATTTTCTTATACATTTTACAATACAAAATCACTCAGGAAATTAACTATATTGTAATTAATTTCGTTTAATATTTTATTTTCAATTGATAATAATGTCAATTGATTAATCTTTATTAAAATAATATTTATTTTAGATAAAATTATATTAATTTTAATTTCAAGGATGCCTTCCATAAACCTTGTGATCAAATTGTCCCTTAAGCCAATCTTATTTAGAACTCCTCAATCCCTCCATATAAAACTCTTTTGCTTTGGAGACTCATTTACAATAAGCTTCCAACCAATGTGGGGAGGGTCTAAAGGGAAGAGAAATATTTCTTATGTTCGATGGTCTAATATTTGTAAGCCTAAGAGCGAAGGAGGGTTGTGTATTAGAGATTAAGGTTTGTTAGTCTTGCCTTATTAGGGAAGTGGTGTTGAAAGTTGATCTGGGAGGTGAGGCTTTATGGAGAGATATCATTTAAGATATACAAAAGGGTCTCGATGGGACCATCATGTTGGTCAAGTGGTGGATTGAAGAGGTGTCTCAAATTGGTGAAAGAACATATCTTTATTAGGAACATGCTAGCCAAAGTCTACTGATTGATTCTCTAAGAGTATCGTCAGAAAGGTTAGAGATGGTCTGTCTATAATTTCAGAATGACTCCTGCTTGAGTGCTATTCCTTTGAGGATTCGTTATCCCAGACTATTTTAGGTTTATATTCAGAAATAAACTAAAGTGTTTGATATGACTATGACAGAGGTAATTGGGTGAGTTTGAGATCTTAATTGGAGGTGAAATCTTTTTGAGTGGCAGTTAATAATTTTAGGAGAGTTGATCCAGACTTTAGATAGTCAGATCTTCTATCAAGGTGTAGACTTTTGGGTCTGGAGTAATGATTCATCAAGTATCTTTTTAGTGAGACCAACTTATAGGTTCCTTCATAGAAGGGCTAGTGAGCTGGAAGATGTTAGCTGAAATTGTGCAGCTTATCTCAAGGGTGTGTGAGTGATGGTTTCCTCTCAAAGTTAATTTTTTCTCTTGGCATTTGCTTCAAGATAGGATTCCAACCCGTCAAAATCTCTTTTCTAGGAGAATTATAATCAACCATGGAGTTATTTCTTGTGTTTTCTATAATGAGTATGTAGAGTCAACTAATCACCTTTTTGTTAGATGTCATTTTTAAGTAAGACTGGTATCATGTGCTTAGATGGTTGGGGTGAGAGTTTGTTTTACCTCCAGGTTTAGTATTCTTAGTATTTTGTTAGATTTAGGTGGGGGTTAGGTTAGGTTTCTTATTAGTCTGGCAAACTTTGTGTGGTCCTTGTGAAGATCCGTTCTTTTGGGGCATCAGGCATTTGTGCTCCAGTTGGTGGATATAGTTAAATTCACCTCATGAAAATGGATTTGAAGAAAACATTTTTGTTACACCTCCTCTGTCTATGAGTAGGATCCTCAACCCATTCTATGTTGGCACCGATAGTGGCATATGGTGGATTTGTCTACGAGTTGGTTGTCTGTGGGGTTTGTTCATAGTCCTCCTCCTATTCTAGTGGGGTGTGTTGATCACGATAGGAGGCTAGACGGTTTTTTGATGTTGTTTCAGTTTTCCCTCCTGTTTTATTGTGAAAGAGTTCCTTTTACTTTGTTATTATTTGGCTTGAGTACTTCTTGCAATCATGATTTTTATATGTTTGTACACTTGTAGGGGATTTCTCCTTTTCATTTATTTATATTTATTTATTTGCCATTTAAAAAATAAAAAAAAACTTCCAACCAATGAAAGTTTCATGTTGGTTAGTTGTAATATGATGTCCATTTGGTTCAGCTTGTGAAACAAGCCATCATATTTTTTTTTTATTGCCCTTTTGCTCTCAAGCTTTGGAACAGTACTTAGGTGGTAAATTTGCAGTTAAATTTTAGTATCTAAAGTTCCATTTTGGATTTATGCAATAGAGGTTGGTCTCTCAAATGCAAAAAAAAGAAAAAAGTATAAAAATATTAATTGATGGCAATTATGCATATTGTCTATCATCTAACGGTGTGAATGAAATGAAAAATGCACATAAAATCGTAAGCACTCAAGCTCAAAATTCATACGAAGATTCATTTATTTCTCTTTACCGAAATGAAGAGCAAGTCAAATAAACTAAGGATAAACGACTTATAAATATACAATGTCTTAAAATAATTGTCCTAAGTTAACCTAATAACAAATAGGAGTTTTTTTTTTCTTTTCTTCTCAAGTAACTAATACAGAGTCTTAATCTTTAGAAGTACCTTGAGGACGTAATATATCAAGTGTGAGTTAGAGTTACACACTGAATGGAAGAGTTGAGGTTGAAAAACATATAAATAAGATGATTTATAAGCTCAATATCTTAATGTTTTTAGTGAAGATGTAGGGTTCAATCTCATTTGTGTGGTAGTTTTTAGTTCAATGTGAAAATCCAACTTAATGAGGCTCTCCCTCATAATTCAACAATGACATCAAAGGCTTGCTCGACTTTGTGGGAGACCAAAAAAGATTTTTAATGTGGTTGCTCTTAACTCAATGCGAAAATAATGGTTCATTGCGGTTGAGTAACACTATAGCTAGGTATGAGTCATTATTAACTATGGTGTGAGCCCGTGACTCGTGGTGTGTGTTGTGTAGACCTCAATTTCTTAATCATTCTTAACCAGTTTGATTTAATTTATTTGATTAATTATCAAGTTCCCTAAAAAAAAAAAATCTTTGCGTCGATTTGATGAAACCTTTATATAAAAGAGATGTTGATATTCTCAATATATCTCCTTGACCCGAAAGAATATATATGAGTGGGTAATTTTGTTAATGGTTTTAAATTACTTTTCAATGTATTATTTGATGACTCATTGTACGAAATTAATTAATATTGTTCATGTATTATGTATATAATCTTCGGCAATCATTCAATATATCTTTCCCCTAAAAAAATAATATATTTCATGAAAAATATAATTGATAACGGCTCTGTCTACGGAGTTCAGGTATGCTCCATTTATGTTATGCTCTATCTACTCCATTTAAGATATGGATGCATGACATGTAGCAAAAAAATATCCAACGGTTGAGATTTTAAATTAAATACAAATAATGAAAATACACAATAATTCCCTCACAAATAAAAAATCAGGTTTCCTCTTCTTCTCGTTAGCAGTCACAATCAATTTTGAAACCATAGCTCCTCTCCAAAATTGAAATTAAAATCAACCAGATATGTTAATTAAAATTACAAAAAGAAAATTTGTATTAGAAAGGAATGAAGAAGAGATGGGTAAAAGGAAAATTGGATCTGAGTTGAGAGAGGAGATGATGATAGGGAAAACATGAGAGAAGGAAGAAGGTCAAATGAGATGAGAGAGATACTGCATTGGTTTGCAGGCAGCGGCGATAGAGAGAAAAAGGGGAAACCTGATTTTTTATTTGTGAGGGAGTTACTGTGTATTTTCATTATTTGCTTTTAATTTAAAATCTCAACTGTTGAATATTTTTTTGCCACATGTCCTGCATCCATATCCTAAATGGAGTAAATGGAGCATACCTGAACTCTGTCTACGGTGGGAGACCTTCATAGGTCTCCTACCGTGCACAACTTAGATAATTTAGTTTTTTTTTTTTGGAGCTTAGAAAATTTAGTTTTAACCGTTAGATAATAAAGACCTATGGATCTTATCATGTACCGTCGGTACCAGATACCTTTAATTCATTCTCCCTTTCCAAATTCTCTCCTCTCAACCCATATCTGAAGATGCTAGAGGTAGGAAGCTTGCAATGTTGATACAGGAGGACACGGCGGACAGGGGGCGGCCACCACATCGAGAATATGCAGCAAAGAGAGTGGTCGGGAAGAAGAAGAATGTTGAACTAGAAGGATCCACTCTTTGATTGTTGAAAGACTTAAATTCTTGTTGTGATTTTATGGGTATTGCATTATTGCAAAAGTGTTATTTTCTCTTCAACAGGTATAACAAATTTTGAACATTTACTGTTATGACTCATGGATGTCAAAGGTCAAACCTTTTTACAGTTTATTCTTCCTTAGATCCAAATTTTGTTTACCTCTAGTTTGATTCTTCTAATCATTGAGGTTGTCTAAAAAAAAATCTCATAGTAGATAATATATACCAATTTGAGTACCATTCTTTTCTAAATTTATTCTAAATTTCAAAATTAATTTTTTGAGAGACACATGAACATTCCACCATGAGAATGGTGAATGGAAAATGGGTATTTGCGTGGCTAAGAATTCTGCATCAAAGAGTGTTGATTTTACGAGGAATAAACAAAGATTGGAGAGTGAATTTACAGAGAAAGAATGAATGGAGAGTGATTCAAGGTTCTGTTTTTTTTAAGGGTTGTTTATCAATGATGAAAGCTGATGAGGAGACAAAAGAAAATAATCAAGTGTATTAAAATTATGGTGTGTTTGATACATCTAACGGTTCTGAATGGTCATTTTAGTGTAAAAAAAAACTTTTATACACTCTCCTACCGTAGGAGACCTATCCCCTCTCCTATGGTAAACGCCGCCATTGATAACAGTCACTCATGTATCCCCTAAAAAAACGGTTACTCATGTATGATTGTTTTGAAAATTTTCCTTGATGTATAAGGGAAAAATTTTATTTGAGTGGAATATAAGGATATTTTTTTTAGGGGAATATAAGAATAGAAGGAAAACATCAATTTTTATGGCTTATTACTCCCATTAATAGAGTCCATCTAACTACTCAATATGAGACATCGTTACATTATTATTCCTTTAAAAGTCGATGTCCACAACGACTTTTATTCTATTAACATTGATCGAGTGGATTGTGGTCATCTCTTTTCTCTTATGTGGTTTCTTAATCAAGTCTATAATATTTCCATACCCAAATAATCAATGAAAGCAACGATTAGTATGACTTCTTATGCATGTGAGAGGTGGTCAAGAAAAAAGACTAGTCATGTTTAGGATACCAATTTTTTTTAAGTTTTGTTTTATTTTATTTTTAAAACTCAGTACTCGGTCTGAGCATCGACTAATATGAGGGGTTCAATCTCTCTGTCTATTTGTGGGGGTCCATTTTAAAGTCAGAGCAAAACTCTATGTGGACTATCACACCATAATTGACACCAAGGAAAATCAAACTAAAAATCTTAAAAGGAGCACACTTCAAGATTTCAAGTCAACACCACCAAACCAACCTAAGTGAGTTTCTTAAGGTAGTTAGTTGCTCCAAAACCGATCCAAATCGTACCCGGAAACACTCATGGTTCAATACTTATGAATGTTTTGGGGATGTCAATTTTTTTTCTTAATAGTATTTAGAGATGAATAAGTCAGGTCGGCCTATAGGGGATACAACCCAGCCTACGATAGGTCAGGTCAGGCCAGGTTTTTTCTTAAATAGAGAAGGCCTAGGCTTTTTTAGAAGTTTATTTAGCTTAAAAGGTCATACCACAAGCCATTAAAAAAAACATATTAGACCTATTAGGTTGGCTGCTTAAGTATATATGAATAATAATATTTATTATTATATTATATTTTATACTTTGAATTCAATTATAAATTTGTAAACCTTTTCAATAATTTAAACTTGTTAGTATACATTAGTTTTTCGCCTATTTAAATATGTTATTATAATCTAGATTGAAATATGATATAATATATAGTTAAGTTTTCTAAAAAATCATATTGAATATCAAAAGAGAGTTTAATTTTATTGATATATTAATTTGTTAGTCTATTTAAACTAAGATCACATTACTTATTTAAAAATGTTCATATAAAATAGGCTTTTAAACAGTCAAGCAGGCCACATCAGGCTTTCAGAAAGCCAGACTCATGCCTAAAAAGTATGTCTACGACAAACTGTAGACCAAGCTTAGGCCTTAAATTTTTTGACACACCAAACTTAGACATTGCTAAGCCTAACTCGGCCTAACCTATTCTCACCCCTAACTGTAACACTCCATGCTCATTTTTTCTTTTAGGATTGTTAATTAACTTCACAATCAAAGAAAGTATTTTAATGTGTTTGATCATCACTCATATGTTTTATGGAAAACTTTTCGGAAGGTCACTCATCCTAAAATTGTTCTAACTTAAACATGTATAACTGCGGAGTTCTGATTGCATAATCTACTGAAAAGAAGAAGCATCTTGTTGATATAGGTAGTATTAATAAATCCATATATGCCCTCCAATTGTATAGTCTCGTACCTTCACATTCTAATGACTTCTCTAATTCCTATGACCTTTGGTTCTTTCATGTGCCCCCTTCCAAGAAGCACGCCAGAAGTTGCTGACTGTACGTGTCATACTCACTAGTCATGGCTTGCCTCCCTCAATGTCACATTATCGCCAATTTCTACCTTGTTCATCCCTGAACCACATTATAATGGGATATGTATGTTATAATAACTTTTTTTAACCCTTGAGTCTTCTTCAGGATTGCTGACTGGCTCCAAAAACCAACACAAACCTTTTTCAGCGTTTTTGTCGTCACACACTTGAGAAACTTCCTAGAATCTCGTCCATCCTAAAATTGCTCCAAGTCAAACACACTTAACTACATAGTTCTTATAGCATGAGCTACTAATGGTAGAGCCTCACATGACATTTTGGATATGTTTTTAGTACTTTTTTTTTTTTTTTTTTTGCATTTGAAGACAAATAAGATGAGAGTTAGAGGAGTTGTTAATGGCTTGATGGACATATTGTATTATTTTCACTCGAGTCGTTGTAATTCATTTTTTTATCCTAGATCATGCAATTCCATAGGTGTTTTGAGTGTTTTGAAATGAGGAATCATGTAAATCATCAAATCAAGACATCATGTGAAGGATCAAGGTTGAAGAATTGAAGATCAGGGATTCTTAGAATGTTGTTGAAGACAATACAAGGTGAATAAAATTCATTTCAAGTTCCTAGGTGTTTCCAGACGAAAGAACGATAAAAAACAGGAAGAAAACACAAGAAATTGCACCTAAGGGGCTGCCTCAGGCGCCTTGCTCCTGTACCATGCGCCCCTGCGCCTGGGACATCATTCCATGCTACACCAGTCCCCCCTGTGCCTATCAGTGGGTAAAAACCGCTTTTTGCTTGTTTTCAAAGCTAGATCGGGGGATAAAGCCCATTTTTCTTCTCTTAATCCCTAAGTAACTTAATGTTATAAATAGAGACCCTTGCCTAGTATTTTATTCATTCGACAACATTGACATTTTAGAACAAGGGTCAAGCATCAGAGATTCAAGGCGAAATTTCTCCTCCTTTTATTCTTTCTAGGGTAATTTTTTGAATTGTTTTGTTATGATGTTTGTTTCCATGAGCAACTTAACCTCTTGATTAGGGTTCCACGATGAACCCCTTCTTATTTTTTGGAATTTATTAATAAAGTTTTCATTCAGTTTATTCTTTTTATTGTGTTGAGATTTAAATTAGATTATGCTCGTTCTTAATGCTTCTGCAATTAGTTAACTACAGGTGTAACCTTGTAGATTGATCTATAGGATTAAACTAGGCACTGACAACCCAAAATTTTATCAGTTCATTGGCTTTTCTATTTACTACTTATAGAGGTTAGAAAGTTAAGGTTTGAGTCGTCTCCGTTGCTAATTTTTCTCTGATAACGTAGTAAACTACCCCGGTGGGTCCTACACAAGTTACCTAGAGGAACTTAGAACGAGTAGCACCTTCGTGACACATTAAATCATTGATCCACAAAATAAGTTGTTTTGTTTCTTAAAAGATAAATCTCAATCAAAGACGAAGGGGGGATTCAAGGAAACTCTAATCTTCGTTAATTATCTGAATCACAAAAATCTAATCTTGCATTGGGTAAGACAATTCAACCTTGCAATTCTATTCATCTTTTATTAATTTTCACTTTTAAAATAAGTTTTGCAAATTATTGAGTTGAACGACAGTCCATGTGGAGAACGATACAACTTACTACTTGTTGCGATTTGGTGCACTTGTCGATTTTGTCCATCAGCTACCGAAAGGTAGATGCATCTTGTTGATGTATGTAGTACCAATCAATCCATATAGTCTCATACCTACACAATCTTATGCACCCTCTCATTCTGATGTGATTTGTTTCATTCATTTGTTCTGTGTCTAGAAGCACGCCAAGAGACGCTCATTGTACGAGTCGTACTCAGATACGATCATTCCTGACCTTTAGCGTCACAAAAGCTATTGAAATCTTATTTGTGGTCTACTATGTCAAAATATAGTTTTTTTTTAACATAGTGTCCCAAGATGGATCAACTAGTGTTGATTTGATTTCTATCGAAAATAAATTTCTAAAGACCTTGATTGAGAAAAGATTATTAAATAATTTTACAACAGAAACGTAATGAAAAATCAACTCTAATGCTTATGACTGCACGCAGAGGGGGAAAAAAAATCATAAAATTAATTAGGACCACCACTTATACAAACAATCTAAAGTCACAATCTAAACATAAAATAACTATCAGAATGTATGTGGAGATCAATCATCACATGACCATATTTAGTTATATGTTTTTCAATATGTACTCTTCCATAGATGGTGGTCAAAGGCACTAATAATATGTACAAAGATTTGGAAGCCGAACTTAAGAATTGTAAATCAAATAAAAAATGTTGGTAGCTCTAGAAAGCAAGTTGATTTAGCTCAATAATGTGATCTTTACCATTGATTTATGTATATAAAAATTACGAAGACCAAAATTAAAAGAACTTGGGAACATTGTTTATTGGTGATTAACTAATATAACCGACCATAAAAACCGTATCAAATCATGAAAAATTGTGTTATTATAATTTGCAAAAGCTTAAGCAAAACGATTGAGAACCTACTTAATTTTCCATTCATAATATATCATTTTTTTTTGTTACAATTCATAATATCCTTGATCTTTCTTCCCACATCTTCATATTCCCTTTTATTTTTATATATATGTTGAGATTCTTCAATCATAAAGCAAACTTTTTTTTTAAAGATTATTCAAGAATATATAAATATTAGAAAATAAGTATGATAAATAAAAGCACATTATTGTAAGAATGCCCTTATTCACACAAAAGAATTATAGATAAATTCATTAAAACTAAATAAGGAGAAATGGTTAGTTAGTTAGTTTGCTTTGTTCTCTAACCACCAAAATTTGGTCAGACCATGTATGACAAGTTTTGATGATAAAGTCACATGGAGGTTCTGATGTAGGTCATTCACTACCACAATATTTTGTTGACAAAATTCCCTACCTGAATTTTAAAGTGAAAAATAAAATTTCAGACCCCACAAGTAATTTCTTTCTGACATTGATTAAATTCGCACCCCCCTTGTTTTGTACACTGCATATGCAAAAGCAGAGAATGTGCAAATGAGATAAAATTGGGTCATTTTTTGTTTTGCAATGTTGCAAGTTGCAAGTTGCAAGTTGCAAGTTGCAAGTGAATCTAAGGTTCTTTCCGGTAAAGATGGCGATGTTAATTAGATTTTCTAGTTATTTATCGATTTCTTTGTTTGAACTAGATACGTTATCATACGTTTTCACATGTTATTTTTGGCTTTGCTTCCGAGTTTAGAAGAAAAAGGAGGGAAAAAGTTTGGTAAAAGAAAAAGAAAAGAGAGCAACCGAAAGAAATAGATGACATTGAGAGAACTAAAAAATTTACATCAATTATTTAAATTTAATCTATGTAGTTAGAGGTGTACATTAGTTGGATCAACTCGGGAAATTCGAACAAATCCACACAAAAACCCAAAAAAGTGGGTTGAGTTGATTAATTGGATGAGTATGGTTTTAAAAATAAAAACCCATAAAAAATAACGAGTTTCGGATAAAATCAAACTCAAACCCAATAAACTCACTTACTCAATAATGTGAATGTTTTTATTTTTATTGGGAAAAAGAAGAAGAATACAAAAGATTTTGGTCATAAATCAAATCTAATTTTCAAAATTGACAAAAAACATTCTCTATATTGAAAATTAAAACATGTTAAAGTTACAAGTTAAGATGTTGCACTTTTTTGCTGTTTTGATGCTAATGCGATTTCATGTCATGCTTGCAAATATTTTATGATGAAATTCGTTATTTAAAATTATCATTTATTATTTTTTTGCTAAAATATAGCGAAAATTTGTTATACAATTTTTTTATAAAATAAGAAAGTTAAGTATTTTTTATGAAAAAATGTTAGTTAGGACTAATCATTTAGTCATTTAATTTTAACAAAACAAACAGAAAAATAATTTGGGTAACCCATTATCCAACCCAAACCGAAAATCAGTGGGTTTGTCTAAACCGACCCAATAGTATAACAAGTGGTTGTTTTACCTCACCCAAACCGGAGTACCTTATATGGTTCGGGTTTTGAGTTTAGTCAAACTCAACCCAAACCGACCCACATACACCCTTATATGTAGTTATTATTTTCTTAAAATTAAAAATATATTAATCATAAACATTAATTTATCATTCTCTAAAAATTTACTCTTTCGAAATTTTCCTCTATATTTCCAACCCTACAAAGTCTTCCCCACCCACCCCCAAAACTCTCAAACAAAGTTTTAGTCCTGTAGACCCCAAACTTTGCATATATTATACATTGTCCCTATTAACTGAGTTAAGCTCATGAGGACATCTCAATTGAATGTTTAAGAGGTCTTATATGTGCACACACATTTACTTTATAATTATTTCAATGTTAAAACTAATAATCATTCAATATCTCCAACTTTAGTATTTAAAAAAAATGAAGAATGCTAACCAATGCCTCAAGGACAATGATTAAACATATAAAACAAGTAAGTTTTCATAAAAACATTGTGTAATCATTACTTTATCAAAAGTAACATCTTATATTTCGAAGACAAAATTTATATTTGTAGATTCCTTAACCATTGCCCTGAGAGCACTGGTTAGCAAAACCCTTAAAAAATATATTATATAAATTTTATCGTTAATTCAACGTCATTACATATTTCAAGAAAATACACTTAAATACAAAGTATAGGGCCCGTGTAAACAAAGAGAGAGGATGCTTCCATAGTCATGTTTCTCTATAAATAAAAAAAAAATAAAATCATTCACAATAACACGGTGCTAAATATGTGAAACTATGATCAACTTTGAAATTACATGAATAACTTTCATGTTCATAAAAAAGTTTTTACCTTTATAATGTTGCATGATTAGCTTAGAAAGTATGAAGTTTTGAAGAAATTTAATCCTAAGTTAACCATGACGGTAGTGTTGGAAAATCATTTTGATCACATGGTCTCTAGTATGTTGTAAGATGTTGCAGCATTATTGTTGTGAATTTAATGAAAACCACACCAATAAAATACTTGATATGTAGAGCAAGTAATAATCAAGCAACCAAAACAAAGTGTATGGAAGTTATAAACACAAATAAAAGTAGAAAAACACCGAGAGAAAGAAAGAGAGAACACACGAAATTTATTTACCCAGTTCGGTCCAAAACTGACATAGTCTGGGAGAGAGAGCAGCACTCCGTTCCACTATAATGATGAGTAACTTTACAAAAGAGATATCAATGAGTTACAAGAATAAGTTTCCCACCAAATTCTACCCAAAGTCCCAATCTCTTCCTGTGACCAAGAGACTCAATCCTAATAGTGTTTTCCAAGGTGAATCAACCCCAACCCTAGTGTTTGTTGCCAAGAGCAAACTCTATACAAACCCTGGTTTTCTTGTTGACTTCTAAACCCTTGTTTCAGCCCCCTCTATCTATCTATCTATCAGGGCTGGCCCAAGGCAAGAGCTTCCAGGCCCATGGCATAGGGCCCAAATTTTATTTTTTTTATGTAAAAGGCATAAAAAAAAATACAATATATATTATCCACGTAATATTATGTTAGATTTGTTCGGTTGGTCCAGCGGTTGGGGAGTGCATATACTTGTTCAATGACGTGGGTTCAATTCCCACCAAGCACATTTTTATGCTTATTTTTTTAATTTTTTCCAGCATTAATGGAATTTTTAATTTGGGACCTAATTTATTGTGGATTTCAGCCCAACTCTCCTCCAATTTAACCAGCATTAATTTATTATGGTTTTGGATCCCAGCATTAATTTTTTTCTCTTCAGTTTAATTCTATTTTTTTTAAAATTACAACAGGGCCTTCGAATTGTTTAAGACAACCCTGCTATCTATTTATCTCTCTCTCTCTCTCTCTCTCTCTCTCAAGGTTTACTCTGATACAAGGTCTATATTGATAGTAAAAGTATCCCTGGAACAAATCTGGGCCCAAAATATGATTCTGTTTTATTTTCTGTCTGTCAAATTCGGCCACCGAATTACTCCATTCGACCCCGAAAAATGTCGCATAGAAAGCTGATAAAAAACCAGAACAAAATCAGCCACCGAGCTATCCAATTCGGCCACCGATTTAGACAGCATCAGAACTCCAATTTCTTCAATTTTCAGTCACTTTCACAATAATCTCCACCTTGACTCTAAATTAGTGATGATGCCAATTTAACAACAACCACCATTCTCGTCTTTCCCTTGCTTCCCACTACACCAAGTAGCTCCACAAGTTTACACCTAACCTCTTCAACCATTGGAATGCCTTCCGCCTGTTGAAGATTCTTGCATCCAACTACGCTAGGAATTTTAGGTAGCTCCACAAGTACACACCCTAACCCCTTCAGCCATCAGAATGTCTTCCGCCTTCTTGAAGGTCCTTGCAGTCCAACTACACTAGGAATTTTAGATAGTTCCATAAGTATCCATCTTAACCTCTTCAGCCATCGGAACATTTTCCGCCTTTTCGAAGAGCCTTTCATTCCAACTACACTAGAAATTTTTGGTAGTTCCACTCCACAAGAATCCACCATAACCTCTTCAACACGGGACATCTCCCGCTTCCTTGAAGATCTTCTTCCATCCAATCACCCTTGGCTTTTTAGGGTAATCCCGCAAACTGTGCTATACATTCATCAACCTACGAAATGCTTCTGTCTTCATAAAGAAATCCCTTTCTCACCACTAGAGCGTAGAACCGAAGGTCCTCCATAGTCGTACCATTTCCGGTGTGTTCAACTCCACCTCAAGCTAAGCGTACTCTACCTCAACTAGCAAATATGTATATCCCACTATGTCTTTCACCTTAAAACTCCACCTCAACATGTAGATCACAAGTATTCTTATCACCGCCTCTCCAGGCTGACCATGAGTATTCTTACCACCGCCTCTCTAGGCTGATGTTGAGTGTTTAACGTCTCTCCAGATGACCACCGCTCTACCAGGCATCACTCCCAAAGTGAGAAACATCACCTTCTTCACCCTCCAAACAATACACCACCAAAACATCTGCATCCTTATAACCCTCAGAGATAATATTCTCCAAGTCATCAAGGATTCTGTTGAACTCCGCAAGTTGCTCCATGATGGCCTTTGACTCTACAATCTTGAATGAGTAAAGTTGTTGTTTTACGAATTGCCTAAGAGCCAAAGACTCAAACTTTGACCACATCGATGTCGCGGTTGGTTCCTTCGCTACTTCTCTCAAAAATTTATCCCCGAGGCACAAGACAGTGGCACTATTGGCCTTGTCCACCATCTCGGTCTTCTCCGCTCGTGACATGGTGACCGGTAACACACCTTTACCTTTCAAAGATTTCCCACACTTTTGTTGTATTAACACCGCTTCCATCTTTACCTTCCATAACCCAAAATCGTTATCTCCAGTAAACTCCTCAATATCCCACTTTGAACCCATGGTACTTGATTATCCTTTGACCCTTGCCCCATGGTGGGCGCCAATTGTTATGAATTCGATGAAAATCACACCAATAAAATACTTGATGTGTGAAGCAAGTAATAAGCAAGCAACCAAAACAAAGTGTATGGAAGTTATAAACACAAACAAAAGAAGAAAAACAGCGAGAGAAAGAAAGAGAGAACACATGAAATTTGTTTACCTAGTTCGGTCCAAAACTGACCTAGTCTGGGGGAGAGAGCAGCCCTCCGTTCCACTATAATGATGAGTAACTTTACAAAAGAGATCAATGGGTTACAAGAATAAGTCTCCGCCTAATTCTACCCAAAGTCCCAATCTCTTCCCATGACCAAGAGACTCAATCCTTATAGTGTTTCCCAAGGTGAATCAACCCCAACCCTAGTGTTTGTTGCCTAGAGCAAATTCTATACAAAACCCTAATTTTCTTGTTGACTTCTAAACCCTTGTTTCAGCCCCCCCTCTCTCTCTCTCAAGGTTTACTCTGATACAAGGTCTATATTTATAGTAAAAGTCTCCTTCATAAAATTGGAACAAATCTGGGCCCAAAATATGATTCTGTTTTATTTTCTGTCTGTCAAATTTGGTCACCGAATTACTCCATTTGGCCACCGAAAAATGTCGCATAGAAAGCTGAAAATAAACCAGAACAAAATCGGCCACCGAGCTATCCAATTAGGCCACCAATTTAGAAAGCATCAGAACTCCAATTTCTTCAATTTTGAGTTACTTTCACAACAATTTTGTTTCGTGGAAACCTCTATTTTTAAAAAGTTATATCCTTAGCCTTAACTTCAAAAATTTGTTCTAAACCAACTTTTAAAAAATTGGGTTTAGTTTTACACTTTTAATTTTAAGTTGAAACCATAAACGATTTTTTTTGTTTTTGTGCAAACAAGATTTCAATTTGCAAAGATGTTGATGTTAAGCACATCCCTTTAGGTACAACTTTTATATACTATTTGTTGAGACAGTGTATACTTGAACTAATTTTTTATTGATAAAACTTCTAATTTTCAATGCAACAAGTTTTTGACACCATTAACGAAGATTAGAAGGTGTTAAGATTTCAACTATTTTTGATAGATAATTACCTTGTTTTATTTTGTTAATAATCTCTTGGTGATTTCCTAAATGGTGTGATTTGAATGATCATGTCACAACAATCATCATCATATATAGTTTCAGTTTGATCCTAGGATAGAAATGACTAAAAAGGAAGTTATTCAAATCTAAGACAAACGATATGACTTAGAGCAACTTGAAGCAAATTTCAAGGCCAACATCAACAAGATAAAAATGGCTTTGGTAACAACCATTGACATGACTAATGACAGAGAGAGAACCATCAGAGAGTATGCCATGTTTGATCCAAATTTGCTGCATACAAGCATTGTAAGGTTTTACATCACTGCATTCTAGTTTGAGTTCAAAATGTTTACAAGCCATTGGATAGTTCAATGGTGCACAAATAAGAACTTTTTGTTCTTCCTTCGCACAACAGTAAGTATGATGATTTTTATAAGAAAATAAATATTGAATCCACCGATACTGTGATATAGCATTGAGAGTTCTGATTTGAACTATTCTAAATCAATGAATGTAGAAAACGCTTCTTTTAGAAACATTTTATGAAAAGAGTTATAAATATGAAGAAAAAGCTTTGCTGGAATTAGACGTCGTTAACTATTCATTCAATGTGTTCCCTCGATGTTTATATAAATTTTAAAATTCAATTATATCTCCACCTGTCCCCCATCGTATGTTTTCATGTCTTGAAAATGACACAAAATCCTTTGTATCAATTGACTTCCGATGCTAAGAAAAATAACTAATTCATTCAATGGCTTATGACCGGACAATGTGTGAATGAAAACCTAACCCTGTGTCTAGTATCTATCTATATATGGTTTAATTCAGATCTCTTATCTAACAAGGCAATGTCTCACACTTTCTAAATTAATTATTCATTTTCATATTGCACATCGGAAAAAGCATTAAGAACATAATTAAATCAAAGACATTAAGAATAATAGGTTATATATAATTGTCCGACCAAGAGTATTACATTGATTTTCTAGCTAACCAAACCTAATCCCAATTCAAAGAGAGATTTAGTTAACCAAAGATGAAGTAACTAACATAAAAATGAAGATCAAAGATGGAAAAGCATGCAAAATCTTGATTCCAAGCACCCAATGGTGAAGAACAACTTCTCGCTATGTTTATCTCTCTAAAATGAGACTGATTATATGAAAAGTGATACATAAATATGATTTACAAGTCTATTTGTACTAGAAAGAAGAGCGCAATTTGACTCAGCAAACTCCTGATCGCCCAACAAATCAAGATTGCTTGAGATGGAGGGAAAAGTCATCTCATATTTGAAAGCCATTAAACCGCCTTACTTCATTTTGGGCGAAATGTTTGTCACCCAGCAAAGCTGCTCTTTCTTTTCTCCCTGAAAATCTGTGTCCATGGTCGCTTCCAGCTCGCATAACGAACTTACTTGTACTAAGATTCTTTATTGCGTTGTAATTCCACATTGTCAATATTTAACTACATAGTATCATACTCATAATTACTTAAAAAAAAGTATCATACTCATAATAAAATTAAAGATATTTCCCCCTTATCTTATTTAGAATAAAAATATTCTTGCTCATGGACAAAAGGAAAGACAGAAAATAGAGAAACTCTCTAATATTCTCAAAGAAAGTTATTATTATTTGAATACTTGAATGCTTCAGTATGCCTGAACACTAGGTGGTGAGCCTTATTTATACTACTTAAGGAAGACTCTTCATAAAAACTAGAAATATCTAGAAACAAAGAAAAGTCTAAAGATATGGATACTCTAGTACGTAAGACTAGAAGGATCTAGAAAACTTAAGACTTCCCTAGTGCTTAATTTTATTTAGCAGTGTCTTCCATATATGAAGAATAATATGGAAGACTCTAGAATACTAAAGAATAATGTGGAAGTCTCTAGAGCACTCAAGAATAATATGGAAGTCTCTAGAATATTAAAGAATAATAAGGAGGCTACTAATTACTCTACTAAATAAAATTAAGTACTAGGGAAATCTTAATGTTTCTAGATCCTTCTAGTCATATGAACTAAACCATCCATATCTCTAGACTTTTCTTTGTTTCTAGAAATTTCTAGTTTGTATTGGAGAGCCTTCCTATAGTAGTATAACTAACGCTCACCACCCAGTGTTTAGGCATACTCAAGCATTGAAGCATTCAAATAATATAACATTTTCTTTGAGAATGCTGGAGAGTTTCTCTATTTTCTCTACCTTTCCTTTTGTCCCTGAGCCAGATTTGGCATCAAAGCTGGTTACGATACCACAAAGTTGAGTTTGAGCAAAAAATCAACGTAAAGTGAGTTTTCAAGTGGGCAAGGAGTTGCTTTCTTAAAACTTCACTTTGCGGCCATTTGTTCGCGAAACTACCTCGAAGTTGAGTTTTAGCAAAAAATTCAACGGAAAGTGAGTTTTAAAGTGAGCAAAGAGTTGCCTTTGTAAAACTTTACTTTGCGGCCATTTTGTTCGCAAAACTAACATCGTCATTTTGTTTGGGAAGTGAAGAAAACCCTTGGTTAACAAGTTTTCACCACCAACAAAACCACCAGTCACCACCACAATCTTCACCAAATAGTTTGTTAAACCACCATTGTCAAAATGCCACCAATAAAACAAAACCAAATTTCAAAGTTGAGTTTGAGCGAAAAAATCAACGGAAAGTGAGTTTTAAAGTGAGCAAAGAGTTGCCTTTGTAAAACTTCACTTTGCAGCCATTTTGTTCGCAAAACTAACATCGTCATTTTGTTTGGGAAGTGAAGAAAACCCTTGGTTAACAAGTTTTCACCACTAATAAAACCACCACTCACCACCACAATCTTGACCAAATAGTTTGTTAAACCACCATTGTCAAAATGCCACCAAAAAAACAAAACCAAAGACCTTTGCGTGAAATTATGATGGAAGAAATGAGGCGACATATTCAACTACTCCAGGAAAGTGCCAACGCCCAACAAGCATTTTTTGAAGTACAACGAAGAAGAGTTGATGATAATGGCTCTAGTAGCGACTCTTCATTTTCTAGAAGTAGCCGCTCACATCGACGTCAAACTCAGATGAGTGATATCAAAGCAGTCATTCCAAATTTTGAAGGGAAGCTACAACCTGATGAGTTTGTGGATTAGCTATAGACTGTTGAACGAGTATTTGAGTATAAGAAGGTTCTGGAGGAGCAAAAAGTAAAGATCGTTGCTGTCAAGCTGAAGAAACATGCTTCAATTTGGTGGGAAAATCTTAAAAGGAAACGAGAGCGTGAATGGAAAAGCAAGATCAAGACATGGGAGAAGATGCATCGAGAACTAACCCGTAAGTTTTTACCTCCTCATTATTATCAGGACAATTTTATTCAATTACAAAATCTCCGTCAAAAATCTATGTCGGTAGAAGAATATACTAGAGATTTTGAGAAGTTGATGATGAAATGTGATATCCAAGAAAAGGAAGAGCAAATGATTGCTCGATACCTTGGAGGGCTAAACACTAACATTGTACACCTAGTCCAACTTCAACAATATTGGAGCTTGGATGAGGTTCTTCGTCTAGCCATCCGGGTTGAGAAACAACTACCTAAAAAATCATTATACCAACATCTTTCCTCCACCAGAAGTTATGCCCACTGTAACAAACCATCAACCCAAGAACCTAGCTCCTTAACCAAGCCTCCACAAAAAATCATTGAAGAGAACAGTTCTAAGACACCTAGATGCTTCAAATGTCAAGGGTTTGGACATATTGCTTCTGATTGTCCAAATCCAAAAACCATGACCATCATAAAAGGGGAGATACATGAAGCTTCTGAAGAAGAAGAAGAAGATATTCATGAAGCTCTAGAAGAAGATGAGATGGGTGAGCCAATATATGACGAAGAGCCCGTTCTTGCTGATTGTGGTGAATCACTAGTAGTTAGAAGAAGCTTACACACCACAATAGTCAAAGAAGAACCATGGCTAAGACATAATATCTTCCACACGCTTTGCACCTCACAAGGCAAAGTTTGTGGTGTCAGCATTGAACGTGGAAGCTGTGAGAATGTTGTATCCAATTATATGGTGGAAAGATTGAAGTTGCCGAAAAAGGAGCACCCACATCCATACAAGTTACAATGGCTAAACAAAGATAATGAGGTTAGAGTCTCTAAGCGTTGTCTTGTATATTTTTCCATTGTGAAAAAATACAAAGACAATGCATGGTGTGATGTCATCCCTATGGATGCTTGTCACTTGCTTCTTGGGAGACCATGGCAATATGATCGCCATGCCTTATACGACGGTTATGTCAACACTTACACCTTTGTGAAAGATGGTGTTAAAATCAAGTTGGTGCCCCTACCGCCCAATGCATTTGATGAAGGAAAAAATGATTCCAAGCTAATAGTATCTCTAGTCTTAAAAGAACCATACAAGGATAAAACAAAGTTTTGTATGTCCCGTCTAATTCCTAAGCCACCTTGTGAAGTTGTTAGTATGGATTTCTCCTTTGGATTACTACATAGTCTTTGCTACCTTAAATGTTGCTGATCTTTCACCATACTTTGGCGATAATGAAGACTTTTGACTCGAGGACGAGTCTTCTCTAACCCGGGGAGAATGATAAAGAATAATATGAAATTCTCTAGAATGATGAAGAATAATATGGAAGACTCTAGAATACTAAAGAATAATGTGGAAGTCTCTAGAACACTAAAGAATAATATATAAGTCTCTAGAATACTAGGGAATAATAAGGAAGCTACTAGACACTACTAAATAAAATTAAGCACTAGGGAAGTCTTAACTTGTCTAGATCCTTCTAGTCTTATGTATTAGAGTATCCATATCTCTAGACTTTTCTTTGTTTCTAGATAGTTCTCTAGGGAGGCTCTCCATTACAAACTAGAAATATCTAGAAACAAAGAAAAGTCTAGAGATATGGATGCTCTAGTTCATATGACTAGAAGGATCTAGAAACATTAAGATTTCCCTAGTACTTAATTTTATTTAGTAGAGTAATTAGTAGCTTCCTTATTATTATTTGATATTCTAGACACTTCCATATTATTCTTGAGTGCTCTAGAGACTTCCATATTATTCTTCATCATTCTCCTCGGGTTGGAGAAGACTCATCCTCGAGTCAAAAGTCTTCTTCATTGCCAAAGTATGGTAAAAGATCAACAACATTGAAGGTAGAAGAGACTCCATAGTAATCCAAGGAAATAATCCATACGACCAACTTCCCAAGGTGGCATAGGAATTAGACGAGACATACATAACTTTGTTGTATACTTCAATGGTTCCTTCGTGACAAAAACTTCTAGTGACTTGCATTCATCTTTTCCTTCATTGAATTCTTTTAGTGGTAGACGTGCCAACTTGGTTTTAATCTCATCCTTCACAAAAGTGTAGATGTTGGCATAACCATCATATAAGGTATGACGATCATATTGCCAAGGCATTCGAAGATGAATTTAGAAAGTATCCATAACATCACACAACAACCTTTCTTTATAATTTTTGCTAATGGAAAATGGGAAAATGGAGTGTTGAGATACGTTTACCTCATTATACTTGTTGAGTCAATGCAACTTGTATGGATCTTGGTGCTCAATCGGTCGGGGATTTAACTTTTCTACTATATACTTTGATGCAACATGTTCACATCTTCCGTTATCGATTATGTCATTACAAACCATGTCCTGCGAGGTGCAATGAGTGTGGAAGATATCGTGTCCTAGCCATAGTCATTCTTTGTATGTTGTTGTTTGCAAGCTTCTTTTAATTTCCAAAGATTCACCATATTCAGCAAGAACATATTCTTCGTCATATATTGGTTCATCATGCTCCTATTTTTCAAAGGCTTCATGAATGTCATCAGAACCATATTCATCATCATACATTGGATCTATGTTTCCCTTTTCTTCAAACACTTCACAAATGTCAACACCATCATATTCTTCATTGTAAATTGGTTCTCCCATCGACTCTTCCTCAAACGATTCATGAATGTCTTCTTTTTCTTCTTCAAAAATATTATTTATCTCCCTATTGACGATGGTGACTACTTTATGATTCACACAATCTTAGGCTATGTGTCCATACCATTGACACATGAAACATTTAGGTATATTGGTATTTCTCTCTTTGGTTGTGTTATGTTGGGGTCTAAATGAGGAAATAGGTTGATGGATTAAGGGTTTGTGATAATCAATATGAGTTATGGTGGAGGAAAAAGGTTGGTATGAAGATGATTTGGATAATTGTAATTGTGTAAAATTCTCTTGATCATAATAACGAGGAGGTAAATACTTACGGGTTAGTTTTTGACACATTTTCTCCCACATCTTGATCTTGCTTTTTCCTTCACACTTGCGTTTCCTTTTAAGATTTTCCCACCAAATTAAAGCATGTTTCTTTAGCTTTACTGCAACAATCTTTAGCTTGTTCTCCTCTGGTATCTCCTTGTACTCAAATACGCATTCAATAGCTTGGAGCCAATCATCAAACTCATTTGGTTGCAGTTCTCCATCGAAATCTGGAATATCGACCTTGATATCATTCATCCGAGGTTGACATCGGTGTGAGCGACTGTTTCTAGATGTTGAAGAGCCACTACCGGAGCCATCATCATCAAATCTTCTTTGGTGTGCTTCCAATAAGTCTTGTTGGACGTTGACAGTCTCCTGTAGTAATTGAATTTGTCGCCTCATTACTTCTATTTCAATTTCATGAAAAGATAATTCATTTTGTCTTCTAGGTGGCATTTTGACAATGGTGGTGGTTGATCTTTTTTTTTTTGGGTGAAGATTGTGAAGGTGAGAAAAGCACAAGAACGGGGGGTTGAATTGTGTTTGCTTTTTCTTCATTTTCTCCTACTGAAGTCACTGATCAAAAGCAGATAGAGTTCAGATTTTGAAGTGATAATTAGAATCTAAATGCAGCGGATAAAAACAGAGAGAGAGAGAGAGAGAGAGAGAGAGAGAGAGAGAGAGAGAGAGAGAGAGGGACACAAAGCAATTACACAAGTTCTTTCCACAAACCGGAAATAGTCATGTCCCCATTGCACTTCCAAGGAGAGTTCACTAAAAATGTAATATCAAATTACAACTGCTCAATGCTACAACTAGAAAGAGACTTCAAATTACTCAAGCACAACTGAAAGAGATTTCCTATGCTCCTGAACACAGTTAAGAGACTTCCAATGCTCAAGCACAACTGCAAGAGACTTCTATTGCTCAAGCACACAAGCAAGAGACTTCTAATCAAACAGAATTACAAAGAAGTTTGTTTGAGTTTGAACACTTGATATACAATCAGTGGTGTTCACAATACAAATCAGATACAGACTCTTAAGACTTTAGAAATTCTAAGTGACTTTAAATGCAGAACAATAACATAGTTTTGGACTTTGAATTGTTGTATGAGTCTTGCTTTTGTGTGTGTCTGTATTTTCCAACTAGTAAGTCTTCACTCCTTTATATAGAGGTGTGAGACATACGTTGGAAAGTTGCCAGCACAATAAAGAGAGTCGTTTGAAGCTTGTTGAAAATCACCAATGATCTTTTGCCTAATATGGTTATTGTCCTATGAATGATCAATTTCAAATGCATTCCTAGTTTGAAGGAATATTTCTACAGGCAGAGCTGTTATTCTTGTCTTGTTGCAGAGACACGAACAGAGTAGTGGAAGAAGTGGTTGTACAATTCGTACAATTGTCCTTTGTCAACGCTCTTGATAGAACAAGCATCCAATGCTTTCAAATTCTTTCATAAAGGTCGTTGTAACACTCTTTCAGTCTAATGCAATGCTGGACGAGATTAAATCCATTACACAGCCTTTGAAGCTTTAAGTCTCTCATCTCCTGATGAACTTCAGCTTCTGGTGATCTTGCTTCTGAGGAGATGCTTCTGACGAACTTGCTTCTGATGATGTCATCACTTCAGGAGCACTTATACTTCAGATGCTTCAAGCTTCCTTTTTGTTGATTCTTTTGCTCTCTTTTGTTCTTCCAGAACCTTATAAAGATATCAAATTTTTGTCTTTGGTCCTGTACACTTGAACAAATATTACCATATCCAATTGAGAATTTTTAATACCTTGTTATCATCAAAACTCTAAGGGTAATGTATGTTAAACGCATTTTGTTCCAACAGATTGTGGCGGTGCGTGTTGTTTTGTTGGTCGTGTTAGCTTTGCGAACAAATGGCCGCAAAGTGAAGTTTTGAGAAAGTAACTCCTTGCTGTCACTTGTAAACTCACTTTACGTTGATTTCTTCGCTCAAACTCAAACAAAATGATGGTGTTAGTTTCGCGAACAAAATGGCCTTAAAGTGAAGTTTTAGAAAGGCAATTCCTTGCTCACTTGAAAACTCACTTTCCGTTGATTTTTCCGCTCAAACTCAACTTTGTGGTATCGTAACTAGCTCTGATGCCAAATCTGGCTTAGGGACAAAAGGAAAGGTAGAGAAAATAGAGAAACTCTCTAATATTCTCAAATAAAGTTATTATTATTTGAATACTTGAATGCTTGAGTATGCCTGAACACTAGGTGGTGAGCCTTATTTATACTACTCTAGGAAGGCTCTTCATAACAAACTAGAAATATCTAGAAACAAAGAAAAGTTTAGAGATATGGATACTCTAGTACATAAGACTAGAAGGATCTAGAAAAGTTAAGACTTCCCTAGTGCTTAATTATATTTAGTAGTATCTAGTAGCCTCCTTATTATTCCCTAGTATTCTAGAGACTTCTATATTATTCTTTAGTGTTCTAGAGACTTTCACATTATTCTTTAGTATTCTAGAGTCTTCTATATTATTCTTCATCATCATTCTAGAGAATTCCATATTTTCATCATATTTAAACATAAATAAATAGGTGATAAAATTTTGCATTCAATCAATTTATTGAGCAAAATAAATTCATTTGATAAGAAAACTTATATTGTTTGAGTCTTTAATTAGACCTTTTGAGCAAAATAAATTCATTTAATAAGAAAACTTATATGGTTTGAGTCTTTTAGACCAAATGATTAATTAGGTAAAGAGTAGAATGTGATATTGCTTTATCTTTAAGAAAATTAGAATTAAATTTAGAGTTATGTTAACATATTATTTTTTTTTTGACAGAAGTTATGTTAACATTTTTTTTTGAGAGAGTTATGTTAACATATATAATTGGTGTTAGCTTGACATTTTTTTTATTATTGATTATTCATTGTATTTTAAAAATATTATGACCTTTCGAATAATCAGTTTTATTATATATACTAAATCCATCTAAATCCGGTTAGTGTGGTTCACATGAAACCTAGAATTTTTCAATGAGACCAACATTGTTCTAGAGATTGCCTATTGCGCAATCAAGCATGTGCTGTGAATCTTTTAATTCCAGCCTACCCATTAATTTTTATCGAGGCATACTTCTAAGAAAATAAAATTGTGCAGTTAGGTGAAAAGAAAAACCAGTATGCTGCAGCTTTCGTTGTTTATAGGATGGATTATTGGTAGTCTCAAACATATGCACCGTTGTAACATAGGTTGTCACAAAAAAGGGAGGTTGTAACATAGTTAATATATTTTGCATATCCCAATTAAATCACTTTTTGCATCCATTCATGGGGCAAGTTAATCGGAGCCAGAGGAATGAGGAAAATCATTTAGATGTACTATATTTGGATTTGGATAACTACGGTTAAAATTAAAAAGAATAAGAAAGCTCTAGCTATCCACCAGTGTGTATGAGTTTTCAAGCATGTTATCTACCTATAAAAAATAAATAAAAAAAATGGTCCAAACAAGATAAATATCAAATAGATAATAATCTCTCTCTTCCCCTTCTTTCTCTCTTGTGTATGTCACCAAAATTTTAGTTTCTTCTTATTCATATACCAAAGAATTTTTGACCATAAATCACCTCTTCAATTCGTTTTTCTCTTTCCCTTTTATTGAAATAAGTAGTTTTCACATCTATTTTGTTTTTTCTTTCGTGATTTTGTCGTTTTAGTGCGACAATCTTGTGTTTGTCGTCTTTGTGTAGTGTTGTTTGTCTTTCTTGTTCGTTCGGGTATTGGTTCAGTTCAGATTGTCAGATCAACTACGATTCCAACGCAGATCCAATCAATGACTTTGACGTCGTCAACGTTGCAGATCCGCAGACATGGTTATTCCGGTGACTTGAATATAGTCATATGTGTAGGTTTTTGTACTTTGACATTTGATGCTATTAAGATGGATGTTGTGAGTTTGTTCGTAGACTCATCCTTTTTATTTTTAGCAAATTTGCATTGTATCGATGTATATAATTTAAATGACTGAATATCATTTGTTTTTAGGGAAAAAAATCAAATAGATAACTCTCCTATTTCCTTAAAAAAAACAAGGATTTGCATCACAATAGTTATCAAACACAACTCGTCTTTTTAATTGTATAACAAATAATAAACATTCCTAAAAAAAAACTTAAAAGTATAGTCTACTAGTAAAAAAACAAATTATAAATTCAGAGATTTAGCCTTTGTTTGAGACTTTGAAGATGAGAGAAGAACTTTGCATGGTGGGCGTGTGAGGGAGGTGGGGAGTCGAGGGTCGTGTTGGTGGAGGGATATGTGAGGATTCGAGGTGGCGTTGGTTTTGAGGGAGGGAATCAGTTTGAGGAGAATGTGTTTCGGAAGATAGGTAGTGGGGTTGATACGTGTTTTTGGACTGATAGGTGGTTGGGAAAGGTTCCTTTATGTGTTCGATATAGGAGGTTGTTTGAGTTGGTGGGGGATAGAGGAATTTCGGAGGTGGATATGAGAGAGTTAGGGTGGGGAGATGAGGGGGAGGGTTGGAGGTGG
>Ga0315913_1000825_pt1 | contig 30616 bp, 10 predicted proteins | sample MpolsnodulesMG_FD_207736 | JGI IMG/M metagenome (GOLD analysis project Ga0315913, IMG submission 207736) | Medicago polymorpha root nodule microbial communities from Los Angeles, California, United States - small nodules | ecosystem: Host-associated > Plants > Roots > Nodule | place: USA...
AAATTCACTTGTTCCAATATTAAAACTTCATCTTTCGATCCATCGCTTAATATTTGTGATGAATCAATAACAATTATTAAACTTCATCTTTCGATCCATCGATTAATATTTGTTATTGATTATAAGAACGGTGAAATAGATTAGAAAATAGATTTACAAAAAATTAGGGTTCGAGGCTTGGTTTGATTAGGATGAGGTCATTAGACTTATCCAACAATCCTAAGACAAATTAGAGTCTACTCACTCACGTTCATTGTAGACATAGAGAAGAAGAAGAAGAAGAAGAACATAAAAGTAAATAACAATAAAATAAAGGTGAACTTTTATTTAAAGAAACAATTGTCACTTATTATTTCCAAGAACAAAAGGTGATTATACAAGCTAGATGGTTGCTCTATTTATAGTCTAACATTGACTTGAGCCCTAAGAAATAAATCACTAAAGTGTTGCACAAGAAACCATGGGCTCTAGGTCAGAAATACTAAAATAGGCAACTTGTCGAAGAAGCAAAAGCAGCAAAAGGACAATAAGGGGCGGTCCTATGCTCATATTTTGGTGAAGGATCTTCAAACTTTGTGCAAAAGATATTTTTGTATAAGATCTTCATATTTTTGGCATAAATCAACTTCAAATCTCCTTTCTTTTGCTCCAAGATGCAATCTTTCAAATATTTGTTCTTAAAATAAAATAACTTGCAATTAAAGTAAAATAGCTCTAAAACGGAAATAAAACATATTAAATCTAAATAAAATAAACTTAACTATTATATAAAAAACACTAATTATTGACTCATCAATTATACAAGTGATGAGGCTGTTGGGACGTTTCTAACCTAATTGGTTTATCCCTCCGATGGCTAACTGTACCTGTGGATCGCACATTGATCCTTATGTGCTGGGTCTTGCTAATTCAAAAGTAATTGAAATATAAACTTAAATTGGCTTTCTAGTTTTTCCAATAGCAATGAAGGCCAAGGTTCCATTAGATCTGTCCATCTATGAATCTTAGGACACTCATAACACACCCTCTCTCACCTACTTAGTAGTTCTACAAACGGGCAGCCCAAATCTACATCTACCTTACTAAGGGGTCTAAGAGAATGGTTCTATTAGGCTACATCTTATTTCCTTCAAGCAGGTACTTGTTTCCTTAATTACTAATCAGTTAAATCTTAGGTTCAGCAGAGTTACTACTCAGTCTTAGTAATGTCACCTCCTAAGTACTTATTACTAGGGTCAACTCTCTTTCGGTATCTTTTGCTAATTGCTAGTTAATTACTTCCTATCTATGAAGCTTTGATACTCCAAAATGGAGATGTACCCGTATCGAATACGTATCGGATACCGATAGTCCATGGATACTCTCGGATACGTAAACACGGAGTATAGGAATTAATTATTTTAATTTAAAATATATATTTTATCGGATACTTATAAGATACTCGACAGATACACACATATACTTATAAGATACTTCACAGAGACGTATCCTGGAAAAAATGAAGTGTAAAATATTGAGACTGTGTTGTGAAAATTCAATGGAGATGTATATGATTCAATTTAAAATATGAATAACTATAATTGTTTTTCGATAACCAATTAAAAATTATGTTTTTGGTGGATGAAAGTAACGAGAGAGAGGAGATAACCTAACATATGAATGAAAATAGAATATGATTTATACGAAAACTTTACATTTTTTATTTTGATAGCATGTATTATTTTTTGTAAATTGTGACTTTTATGATTATATAGTATTGAAGAGTAATCAATGATTTTTTTTACGTATTTTACATGCATATAAATTTTAGTATAAATATTTTGTTAACGTGTCTTAGTCGTATCGTATCTTAATTTTAAAAATTTCGTGTATCCGCGTACCCGTATTTGTACTGCGTATCCGAGCTTCATAGCTTCCTAGGCAGATAGTTATCAGTAAAAGGATATAAATATCAGAATATAAGCATCCAGATAGTAATAGCAATGCTAGGCTCTGTCACAACCTAAGTACCTAATCTAGGGTTGCCCCTACTACTGAAATAAAATAAGGAATTTCCTAATAAAACTTAATAGCGAAATAAATAAAATATAAACGACAATAAATTAAATAAGTGTACAACAAAAAGAAATAGAGATTCATGCTAGAACTCTAATCTAAAAAGATTTAGTTACACATGGTAACTAAAAACAAATTACTAAAGATAAAAACATACCCTAGAAAATCAAGGAGAAGATAGAAACTCTCTCGAAGCTCCAAAGTTGACTTCGTCTTTTACTGCCACAGTTTTGAATGAGAATTTTCGAATGAGGAAGGTTAGTATTAATAGTGATAGTTTCTACCTAGGTTTGGGCTAAAAGTGTTGGCTTTACCCAACACAGAAGTAGGAAAAGACGATTGCGCCCCCCATTTTTGAATGCACGGGGCGCATGATGTCTATTTCTTGGGCCCAATTCTCCGATTTTTCGTTGTTTTAGGTCTTCGTCTTCAAATAACTTGCCTCGGAACTTACGGAACATAATTCCTCCCATTTATAAGTCTCTTGAGGCCTCTTGAATTATCATTCTTGGTTTTCCTAAGTTGTCACAATTCTTAAGATGTTCTTGATTTGCCGATTTGCACGATTTCTTCATGAATTACTTCAAAAACCCCCTAAAATTGCTATGTTTCGGAAAAACTAGAATTACACACTCATATATAGATAACATTACAAAAGTCCTGAAATCATAGACAATTGTTCTAATACTCCTCCTTTTTGTTGCTAAGTTGGGAGGAGAGAACCGACCTTATGTGTTCCACAAATTCTTTAACGAAGTTTAATCATTACTAAATGACGGTGGAAAACTTCGCACCAATATCATGAATATCATGGTAATTAAAAAAAAACTAAAATCTTTAAACATAAGTTCGATTCAAAATCATCATATCATCACTAAAAGTGGTCACCCTTCGTCTTTCTCAACCATCATTTCGACAGTAACAAATCTACAACTACAAATGAGGAAGTTACATCACCTTTTAACAACATAATTAAATTAGAAGAGCAATCATTGTAAGGATTGGATGTATAAGATAAATTGTAATTGGTTAATTTCAACATCACTAAAATAAAAGGGTTAATATGTACCTTTAAAAAAATCCGAATATGTCTCTTACTATTTAAAAAAGAAAACTGAAATAATTTTTATAATAATAAAAAATGGAGATTAAATATAATATTTTATTTAAATTTACCAAAAATAATAAAGTCCACATTTGAACGGGTCTATATTAGAAGCTCCCAAATAAGAAAGCTTTTAAGAATATGTATATATACTCTTCCATAAAAAAAGAATATGTAAATATATATTATTAATTTTTGGTAAAAAAGGATTATTATCTATTAAGACAATAAAATAATAAAGGCAAAATTACACATTTCATTCTTTAACTTAATTTCAGGCAACTCTTTTGTTTATTTTTTTTCTCTTTTTGATTTAATCATTTATATTATAAAATGTCATAATCATTATCCTTTATTCATTAAAATGAAACAAAAAAAATCCATAAAATTCATTAAAAAAAAACCCCAAAAACAATATCAACCCAAATTTCATAACTTCATAAATTTTTGCAGAATTTGATCAAAACTCCATCTTTAATTTCTCTCTCATCAATCAACCTAACACTCCAACAATATCAACAAATCTTCACCTTTTTTCACCATTTCTTTTTCGATTTTTCTTCTGTTTCTCTTGTTTGGGCACTGAGTTGGAATTTGGCTATGATTATTTTTTGGTTTTGGTTATGGTTATTTCTTTGATGATGGGAAAAAGATGATTAAGGTTTGTAGAAAAATTGACTTATGGGTTTTATAAGATTTTTTTTCAATGAAATATAAATTTCTAGGTTTGTATGATGAAGATATGAATTTGAAGAGTTTTTGATTTTTTTTAATAAAAAAAGATCAAATGTTGATATTTTATAATACAAACGATTAAATCGAAAAGAAGAAGATAACGACAAAAGTGTTACATGAAATTAAGTTAAAAGACGAATTGAATAGTTTTGTGAATAATAAAAATGATAATTTTGATTTAAAACTTATTTATCACGCAAAAAAATTGTCGGATGATGTAATATCATGTTAACAAGTATTCTTAAGATATTTGCTAAGAATAAAAAATGTAAATAAATAATAAATTTTATGTAAAAAAACAACTTTTTATGATTTCAATATGTTAAACATATCGACCCTAAAATAAATTTTTCATTCTAAACTTTTTAACAACTGTTTTAAGGCCATATATTTGTTAGCATTTTCGGTATTATATTGTAGGGTCGACAAGAGCTGACCAGAACACACTTACATCACATGGGTAGGCACTATAATATGACTTGGTGGCTGAAAAATTTATCCCATATTTAGTACCCTAGAGAATCCAATGTCTTCCACACATACCAGATATGAGTATGACATTGTCTTGGGATTCCTCCATCTGTTTTCCACCTCAATCAACAGAGAGATTGTTATTCTATTACTACGTATTAAATTATACCAGGTTTTTCATTTTTTAAATCAAGTTATATTACAATTTTTGAGGGAAAAATTATACTAAATTATTAAGCAATGATAGTAAACTTTATTTGCTCATCCAAATAGATACCGTACAACTTAATTATTGGATAGTGGCAGCACATGTATTAACTAACTCATAGCATCAACCTCGAAGTTAGATGAAATTAACTTTGCACTCATAATAGATATGGAAAATTTTGTCAATATATAATATATAGGCTTTCCTTCATAACCTAGCTATAGTATAGTTGCCGTAGCCAACTAAAATGATACATAAAAATGTCTGAGTAGCTGCTGACAGAATCCACATGTTTTAATATTATTTTTAGTGTGATGTAAATTTATGGAATAAAATACATTATAATAATTTTTTTTGGTAAAATACATGTTATAATATTATTTTTGTAAATTTTTTAGTGTGATGTAAATTTATAGCGGATCAGAAAATAAATATTAAAATTGTTGAAAATTTCATTAATATATATAACTCTTTTAATAATAAAAAATACTTTGATAAACATATGTGATATGTTTTATCCTATATCTTAGTACAATTTCACCTATTAGGTTTTGATTAACTATCGGTTAATCATTCCGTTTTATCCTTTTGAGTATATCCCATAAACAATGAGATTTGGTTCCTCTATGCAATGACACATTAAAAAATAAAATACTTCATTCTAATATAAAGAAATATAAAGAAAAGATCAATTATTACAAAATTATAAATTGCATACTGAAATTTCTCAGAGTCACATGTTCTCCACACTCTTTATGGGCATTATAATCCCAAACATGCTAGAAATGGTTACTTTCAGCATCTCTTTTCCCAAACCCTAACCACCCTCTATTTATATATATGGTGCTTGTCCAATCAGGAACCTCCAAGCACGTGGCCACTAAACGATTCCACTATTTGTTAATTATACATGTCCACTGATAAAAACATTGCTTAAAATTATAGTTGGCTTCTGAAATTGTCACCAAAATGCCAAAATTTTCCACCAATAAACAATTTGTTTAAGCCAACTTCACATGATCCCATAAGTATAACAGCGTAATATTAAATATATAATTAGATATTTTGGAGGCAATGCAGATTGTATCACATGTATTGTTTATATTTACACAAACACATATTTGATACTTAACCACATAAGAAATGAATTATTACCCAATAAACTATAAGAAATTAATTGCTCATAAAAAATTAATGTGGATTCTCATACGTTTAATAAATTTTGCTTACAAAAACAAATGCTAAAAAATAAAAACTAAAAGAAATTAATGGATTCTCATACATTTAATTTTTTTTTATATAGGGTCATGCATTTAATTATCATGTATTTAGTTTACATGAAGCCGTGAGATTAGGGATCTTATTCAATACCCAGGTTCCAAATTTCAAATTTCAAAGGTCTGTGCCTTTCGGTTGGTGATTGCTTGCAAACAAATTATTCTTTCTAGGGATAATATATTGTATGACTAGGTCTCTCTGAGTATGTTACTCTCTAGCTCTCATAATCAATTTTTTTTTGTCAACCATTTACGTGTTGAACCCTCTAATAGACTTGAGATTATATCTGAATTAGTCGGTTCTTAGATCAAATATCAAATTAATTAATAAATAAATCAAATACCATCGAGCCAAAGACATGTTGGCTTATAGACGCTTTCAACATTGTGAATTGAGTACTCCTCTTCACTTTTCTTTCCACTTATCATATAATGTCTGTTTTTATTTACGAGCAAAAGATCAAAGTTTTTAAGGGTGCCAGAGTTACACCCAACCAAAAATAGACAAACAAAAAATAGAAAAAAGAAGCTGATACACCACTCATGATACAAACACTAGCCCCCATTTTTCTTTGGCTAAAAACCATTCCCTCGAGAGAAGATGTGGTCAACCAACTTCCAAGCGTTAATAGTCACATACAAGAAACCAAAAAATAAATAAATAGTCTCTTAATTTTGTGTCTCTAACACTTAACAAAAGAATTAGAGACAAATTTTGCTGTATTTGTCTTTAATTAATTTTTGTAGTCATTTCGACTAATTTTTAGACTTTTGAACTATATATGATCCCATATAGTTCGAGAATCTGAACTATGTGAGTATATTGTCATATATTCAGACTTTTGAAATTGCATTGGTTCCCAAATGGTTTAGATTCTCGAACTGTTGGATGTATAAACGTGTTTGAACATCTTCATCTTTTGAACTATCTTTTAGAATGAGATCCAAGTCCATTTACTAGTATAAGGTAATTCAATATTAGAATGTTTAAAGTATTAATAAGTGTGAGTTAAAAGTCATACATTAGAAGAAAAAGTGAAAATATATAGTTAGAGAATCTAAAAGTCTAATGTGGTAAGTACCTGGGTAAAGATATGATTTTCGACTAACTTGTGTCATTGTTCTTGACCCACAAGTTGGAGTACTCATGATAAAATGTTTTTCTTCTACAAAAAAGAAACATATATATGGTTAATATACAATATTCAAGCATGTTATGGAGCAGCTCATTCATGCAAGAAAGAAAAGGACTAGGGCAGTTTAGTAGCGAGTTATCAAATTGACAATATTGAACGAATTAAAAAATGATGTAATAAGCGTTCTACAAGGGGGAAAAAAGTAATACAAGACAGTGACTAGATTCATTTGGGATAGCCCTTGCCATTTGATGATGCGATGGTCCTCCATACTATCTGAAAATAACACATCACCAAAGAAAATATCAAAGTGTAAATAATATATATATTTTTATATAGATTTATCTAGGTGTAAATATAAAGAAACTTTGTGTACTATCGATCAATTATAACTTCACATTATTAAAAACATTTAACTTTAATTATATATTTTTTAATCATACGTGATTAATTGTGATTTGTTGACATATAAATTTTTATATTGAGAATTTACACCATGTATGTATCTGCATGCACTCTCGCATGAGGAAAAAGTTTACACTATTATATTATTACTAGAATGGTATGACGTAGGGAGCTAGAGTGCAATTTTGACTAATAGATTTCAGCAGTTTATATATTGGATAAGCTAGCATCAATGTAATGTTGACCAATTTGTCATCATTGCCATAAAATCTATATAAGGGAAAAATAAAGTGTACAAGAAAAGAGATGAACAAAAGTGGAGGTGAAAATGAAATTAGATGAATGCAAGAGAGTGGGTGACAGTGATCTCACATGAAGGTGACCCTAAAGTTCGTGTATAGTGAAATGAGTATTCTGCTCAAGTGCTCATCACACTAAAGAAGTGGGTACGGCCAATTTTGGCTTGATGTAACATAAAATATCTGTATTTACTATTTTGCATAATTTAGTACACTATGTACCATGCAAAAATTTCAAAATTATATATCACATTTGAAATTAAGATAAAATTTATAAAAAAAAATAAAATAATTAAGATAAAATATATATTTCAAGTTAATTGGGTTTTTTCTCACCAAGAATTTAAATAGATGGCATCTTTTTTTTTTTTTTTAACAAACAAAAAAGGATTTTTATAACCACAACCAGTCCCATTAGCACAAGGCGTGTCAAATTTTTTAGATGACATCTTAAAACAAGATTTCTATCAAGATTTGATTCTTTTTTTTTCATCTAAATTGAGAAATCAAATAATTGATATTTTTTTTATCAAGTAGCCTAATTACTAAAAAGTTAGCCATTGGGGTGAATAAATCAGGTATCCAAGGTTTGAACTCTGACATTTGTTTATTGCAATATCCCAATTAAATTATGTTCACGATGACATAATTGACCTTCTTTTAAAAGGAAAATTGAATAATTGACATTGTTTTGTCAAAAAAATAAAAATTAACATTGTAATCACCCATGATTTATCCTTTAATGATCGATATTACTCACTATATTCTTAGAATTGAATTGCTCATTTACGGAAACTTTATCCTTCTAATGATTTTTTTTTTGTTTGAGAAAATATCTTTTAATGCTTGTTCTTCTATATATGAGTTTGAAATTAAATTATAACCACATACATAAAGATTTGATTTGATGTGTTTATAATTGAAAGTGGCTTTATTTTTTGACAATAATTGAAAGTGACTTCTACAATTATATAGTGCATATTAAATATGTATCCGTTTATAATAGTAAGTACCTGAAAAAATTAATTTCATACGGTACACTTTCTTTTCTAGTTTTGTCATGAACAACAAAATCGACAACGTCTCATTCACGAGAAATGACCATTTCCAACTTTTTTTGTTTTCTTCCACTCATCCATATGTTTGTCTTCTTCTTCTCTTGGAATGTGTGTTTGATTCTCTTTCTCTTTTTATACAATATTTTTTAAGTTGTATAGATTATGTTCATTGTTGGGACTGATTGATGAAATCAGCATAAATCATTAGAGGGTCTTTCTTCAAAGCAATATCAAATATTTTTACTATACATACGATTAATTAATACAAAGGTATGTTTCCAAAGCAAGCTTAAATAATTGGTTTAAAAAATGTAAGAAAGAATCTACCCTTATTTTAGTGAACCATATAGTACTATATTATGCATGGTTTTTTCTAATTCCATATTAATTAATTCAACATGATAACTTCACTCAAAGTTCCATGAACTTTATATATTAATCAATTTAGGAAATTCAAAAAAGGAAAAAGAAAGTGACTAGCCCTTTATTATTCATGTAAAAAAAAATTAAACTCCACAAAAATAAAGAACGGATGCCACTGTTCAATGGTGCAACATCAGTAAAGACCGTCAAATCAAAAGAAAAACATTTGTCTCTTTTAAATTAATGGTCTTTACAACGATTGCACCATAAAGTTGGTGTAGCGGATTCAAGTTCATCATAAAATTTCTATTAGATAAAATCTATTTTATACATTAATTTAAACTTTTCAAAACAAGGCTTTCAATTAAATAACTCATAAAATATTGTGATAGATTAACACCCTTTTGATTTCACATTAAACAAAAAAACAACATTCAAATTTTAAATAAATTAACTCTCCTTTTAATTCAATTGAAATGTTGTTGCTCCAACCATGGCCAAAATCCAGCTTGATCATCCATGCCACAAAACATGTTGCTTAAACTTTCTTCTTTGACCATTTGATCAATCTTTTGGCATTGAAGTTCTGGCCTTGAAGAAGTTTGGAAAAGCTGAGCAATTCCACCTGAAGGCCTAGCAGATGGTGGAAAGAAAGTTCTGCTTGTTGTATGTTGGTGTGTAGAAAGAGGACTATCACTTGCTGGTGTTCTTGACATATCCAACTTGATATCTGAACTGTTCTCACTTCTATTGCTGCTTGATCCTTCTGTTTCTTTGTTCAGGTTGATTGATTCTGTTGGTTCTCTATTTTTCAATGCCAATATCTGTAACAAATTTAAATTATCTAATTCTATTAGAACACAAATTAATACAAAAGACAATATGGTTTTAAATTATTGGTTTGGTTCTAGTTTCGCGGCAAGCAACTGCGCGCGGCTGATACGATCACAATTACAGTTGCAATGTCGTTGCAAAGACCTCGAAAACTATTATATTGAGGCCAAAATTGGAGTTGTGATAATTTTATAAAATTAAATGTCTAGAAACAATATATACAATATGGTAAGATGAGACATTTTTATGTGGAAAACTAGTAATCTATTTAAGAGAAAGAAGACATTGAAGTGAAAATAAAATCATTGGATCTTGATTAAGTTACTTTTAGGTGATTGGAAAAAGCAGCTTTTTATAAAGTTGTTGTTAGAGAATAGGTGAAAGGAAAGGTTCTGAAAACTATGCAGATAGTCAAAAAAGCATAACTACATCAAAAAGAAGTATCATCATTACTAAATAGTATCATTTCTACAAAATCAAAAAAATAAACTCAAGCAAGTCTAGTTCTCCATCATTTATTTATTTTTTCCATTGTTATGAAAAAGAATAACTCAAGCAAAAATAAAATGAAAGCAAGCAACTAAACTACAATATATATGATTGGAAATTGTGTTAATATGAGCACAATTTTGAATTTCGGTTAATTTTTTTTTTAACGGCAAAGTTTATTAACAATCAAGTCTCTGCACATGACGAACAAAGACCAGGAAAGTTCGGTTAATTACGCTGCAAACTTCTAATAAACGCAATTGCAGTTGTGATGCTGTTGCATAAACCTCTAAAATCATAATATTTTAGAACCATGATTATGAGTTAAAAAGAAAACTACAAACCTCAGCTTGAAGTTTTTGGTTCTGAGCTTGAAGTGCATCATTATCTAACTTAATAGCATCATATTGTCTTTTAAGAACATCATAGTCTTTTTCCAACTGCTTTGTCTTCCATCTAGCCCTTCTATTTTGAAACCATATAGCAACTTGTCTAGGTTGCAAGTTAAGTGCTCTTGCAAGCTGCATTTTCCTCTCAGGCTCAAGCTTATTACCAAGTTCAAAACTCTTCTCAAGTGTCTTCACTTGTTCCATATTAAGCCTCCTCTTCTTCTCTCCAGCTTGTGATCCATCATCAGATAAATCTTCCTCAGGTATATTTGCTTCTTCTCCAAGTTCAATTCCTGATGAAAATGACATAGATCTCTTCCCTAGAAATGATGGTCCCCCTACATTGGATACCAAAAATAAGAGTTACAGTTTATGAAGCACTTGTACATGACACATAGAGATTGGAAATAATTTTTAAATATAACATTTTGTGGAGACACTGGAAATGTTTTTAATCTTTGATACTGGTCTCTGTTCGTCTTGAGCAGCGGTCATGTTTTTAATAAATTTTGCCGTTAAAAAAAAAACTGGAAATGTTTTTAATAGGATGTGTTGATGCAACATAGGTTAGAGAGAATATGCATACCATGATAATCTTGAGGTAGAATTGAGTTCAGTGAAGATGGTTGATGATGATCATCATGGTGATGAGGAGTTTGTAGCATGAAATTTGCTTGGAAGAAAGCCATCTCATGCATTGTTGCTTATCTAAGCCTGCCACAAATCTTCAAGACCAGCTATCTGATATCATATATAAATCTATGATCACTACTTTGAATGCATAAATGAAGATTTCATATGCTCAAAAGTTAAAATAAATTAAACCAAGATATTAATTTTCAAAGAACAAGTGATAAAGACAATAAGGCATACTTCACAACATCTTGTAATAAATACTCATGAGAAAATTAAATTAGTCCTTCAAATTGAATAAGATGGAGAGTTTTAGGTAGAGCTTTCTTTTTCTTATGTAAATATTTGGAAAGGAAAAGAAAGTTCGAAGAGAGAGAGAGAGAGGTGGTAAGAGATGCTTGAATCTATAGGTCTATACATCAACTTCCATATATATCACCTTTTTTTTTTCTTTCCCCCTTTATTGTATGTAAGCTATACTAGTATCAAATAAAATAAAGAAAGCAAATCTATTTTATGTACATAAATAAAAAAGAAAAAGCATTTGTAGAAAAAATTGAGGTAATTAGATGTTAAAATGACGTTTAGTGTAAGGGGGTGGAATAAAGAAAAAAAAGAATTAATTGTGTTTGCGTCTATGCCTCAACTTGTCTAATATTCCAATGAATATGAAGTGTGTTTGCATGTGCAAACTATTAAGTCATAATTTTTTTTTCCTTATGATATAAACTAGTTTCTTAGTTAGGAGACAAGTAGAGGGGTTCTTCTTTACAGAGACAGTTGTCTTTAATTATAATGATGGAATTGGCAATTTGGCTTTGTGGCTAGACCTTTTTCATGTCATCAATTCCATATTGTTAAAGGCTAGCAGGAAATGGAGATTCAGATATTATATTTTTTTATTTTCGTGTGAGGTGGGTGACTTTCATAAAGGAAATAGTTTATGATGATGATTTTTTTATTTATTAATAAAGTGATAAATGAAAGTCATCAGATGGGGCAAAGTGTTCACCTATTGAGAGGGAAAGATGGAGAGAAGCTTTCTTAGGGGAAAAAACTTTTATATGGTAAGGTGTTTTTCCTATTTTTTTGGGAAATGGAAATGGATTCTATTCATCATGAATTTATTTAGTTGAAAATCTTAGCAGTAAGATAATGATCCCACACTCTACTTGCACCATAATTATAAGTAATGGAACACATCTCCAGACTATATGTTGTGAGAAAGAATTTCGATACAAAGATCGAATATTGATTCCACCAGACCTAAGATCTTTCGATAGTGGTGTTGAATAGCCTTTGAAAGTAGGACTTTCGTCAACAACCTTTTTCTTGGACTGCGAGGGGTAGTACCTGAAAGACACTCCAATGCTCAAGCTAGCATAAGTGTCGTGGATCAATTAGGTAATTTAAGGTAAAATGTGTGCGTACATGGACCAATGTGCTTTATTTATTATTTATAGTGTAGGTTTAAGGTTTTAGTCCTTGAACCTGTACATGGACAACTGATGTGATCAGATTAGTGGCAAGTGTACTAATCGTTAACCAAGTAATAAAGTGATAAGTAAAGTATCGTATCCACAGAGATTGTCCTTTCGTCCGAACAATTCTTGTTACTTCTTTTTGTAAGTTTGACAGTATAAAAGTTAGGTTGCAATTTTTATCTGTTTGCAACAGAGAAAGTTTACCTGTCTTGGTTGCAGAAAAGTAAGCAACGGTTAGGATTCTTCGAATCTCCTCTGTATATATGTTGTTGGATAATAAGTAATATAAATGTCGCGTTTATTTATCTTAGGTATATTAGACAAGTGATGAGGCCATTGGGACATTCCTACTTGGGTAAGGCATCACCTGACTCAAAGGGCATCATCCACTGAGTACCTACTTAGGTTTATCCCTCCAATGGCTAACTGCACCTGCTGGTCACACGGTGATCCTTACGTGCGGGGTCTTGTTAAGTCAAAGATAATAAACATAAACTTAAATTAGATTTCCAGTGTTTCCCAAGGTAATGAAGGCCAAGGTTCCCTTAGATCTTCCCATCTATGAATCTTAGGACACTCATAACACACTCTCTCTATGTTTTCTTAGCACTTCTACAAACGGGCAGCCCTAATCTACGTCTACCTTACTAAGGGTTTCAAGAGAGTGGTTCTATTAGGTTATAGCTTAAATTGGACAGCTAGGTGCTTGTTTCTCTAATTACTAACCAATTAATTCCTAGATTTGGTATGGAACCACCCGACTCAATGTGTATCATCCACTGAGTACCTATGTTTAGGGTCAATAGTTCCTATGGTATCTTTGCCTAGTTAATAATCACTTACTTCCTAGACAGTTAGTTACCAGTAAAGGGATATAAATACCAAGATATAAGCATCCAGTTAGTGATAGCAATATTAGGCCCTGTCACAACATAAGTGCCTAATCTAGGGTTGCACCTATCGCAGAAAGAAATTCTTTCCTAATAAATCTTAATAGCGAACAAAAGAATAAATAAATAAAATAAACGACATATTAAATTAAATAAACATCCAACAAAAATATACAGAAGTTCATCTTAGAACTCTAACCAAAAAAGATTTAGTTACACATGGTAACTAAACACAAATTACGAAAGATAAAAACATATCCTAGAAAATCAAGGAGAAGATAGATTCTCTCTCGAAGCTCCAAAGTAGCCTTCCTCTTGAACTGTCACAGTTCTGAACGGGAAATTCTGAATGAGGAAGGCTAGTATTTATAGTGGAGATTTTTAACTGGGTTTGGGTTAAAAACGCAGGTTAAACCCAGAAAAACGAATAAAATTACATATGCGCCCCCACATTTTAAGATGCTTGGGGCGCATGGCATATGCTTGAGGCGCATATGCCTTGTAGCAAAGGCCCTAGGCACATTTTGCATGCCCTAGGTGTATGGTAATGCAATTCCATGCCCTAGGCGTATGCTTGTGTGCTTCTGGGACCAATTTCTTCGGTCTTCGTTGTTTTTAGGTCTTCGTCTTCAAATAACTTGCCTCGGAACTTAGAAACAAAATTCTTTCCCATGTAAAGTCTCTTGAGTCCTCTTGAATTTTTATTATTTGTCTTCCCAAAGTCTTAACAATTCTTCAGTTGTTCATGATTTGCCGATTTGCATGATTTCTTTGTGAATTACTTCAAAACCCCCTTAAAATTGCTATGTTTCGGGAAAACTAGAATTACAGACTCAAATATAGAAAACATTACAAAAATCTCGAAATCATAGGCAATCGTTCTAATACTCCTCCTTTTTGCTGCTAAAACCTACTGAAAATGACTGAGAAACATGCTAAGAATAACGTAAGATGACTTGTCATCAACAACTGTCCTCGAGGGACAATTGTAAGGAGATTGTGAGAAGATATCATTGGATCTTGATTGGATGACCTAGATGGTTCCTAGGGGTCATTATTCCATTGAGATCAAGGGACGTGTCATGTCATGGTCCTTCTGGATGTGTGAGGAAGGATGTCCATACTTGTCCATGGTTTGGGCCTTGGTCTTCTTCAAAAGGTTTTTTGCATAGCTTTTAGAGTGCGAGGTTTGACATGTTTAAGTGATCTAAACGTCGTTCGGGTTCTCAAGCCTTCGGACCATGTGTTGCGACCTTGTGGTCACTGATCAATGGGTTATGAGTCCATGACATGAGATTTGACCTAAAGCGGCTCAAGCGCAATTAGCTTTGCGATAAGTTGTAATATGTTTAGGAGACCGTAAGGGATTGAATTACGTTTCCATGAATCATCAGTCTGCTAGGATAGTTTCTTTTCATATGCTACGTCATGTTTGAATTTGTTTAGGTTTAGATATGTTGTATTTTCCCTTTAACGCGCAATTGTCGGATGATCGTTAAACCAAGTTAGGGACCCAAAGCTGGCCAGTGTATATGATCCTTTGTTTTGCTGTCTTTTATGGTTGTCGATAACGTCTGCATGTTGATACCAGTATTGTAGATCATGGAGAAAAGGATTTATTGAGACCTTTACTAGGAGTCTGGAGCTAGGAAATAGAAGGATGATGTAGGAATTTGAGCCTAACTCTTGACACATGCTAGGATTTGTTGCACCCACCACATGTTATTCGCACTTGTGTCAAGTCTTGGTAATTGATGCTTTGATCATTTCTTCTTGAATTTTGATGTATAACTTCGATACAGTCGAGGAGAATTAGGCACTCACCATTAATGTATTAAATGTTTCTTCATGCCTTTATTCATTGACATTGTTATTATCGATGGGAACTCTTTTGCTATAAGTTAGGACTCTCATTTACATTCGCTACATTATTTTTCCTCTTTGTTTCCTTTTTGTATGTGTTCCCGGAAATCTTTTTCTTAAACCCTCCGTGAGTTTTTCAGTAAATCGGAAAGGGGGATGAATTGTTTCTGATGGGACACCGTTGATTGGACTTGTTATTCAAGTTTCCATTAAATGCAAGTTCATAGAATAACATGTTAATCGAAGATGGCCTGTTCTGCCAAGCCTTTTTTGAATAACACGATAATCGAAGGAAGGTTGATGTGTGGGTTCAAGATCAAAGACAATTGAAGTCTTCCTGCTTCATAGTGGGGGACTTCGTCTTCCAACAAGGTAGAGGAAATTGAGCTTGGTTCCTAAATTCATAGACACGAATTTGGTGTCGGATGACTTTCATTATCCACCATAGTGGTTATAATGGTTTTAGTTTTTTTTTGTTTATGAAGGAGGCGAGCAGTTGTACTGATGGTCGGATTAGACAAGTGTACCAAATCGTTTACCATGTAATAAAGTGATAAGTATAGTATCGTATCCGCAGGGATTGTCATTTTATCCAAACAATTTGCATTACTTATTCGGGAAAAATAAAATAATAAAAGAGTTTAGGGTTAAGAGTTTGCAATCTTTATCTGTTTGCACTAGAGCAAGTTACCTGTTTAGGTTGCAGAAATGTTAACAATGGTTAAGATTCTTCGAATCTCCCCTATTCATTTGTTGGAATTAATTAATAGTCAAGTCACATTCAGTTATTCTAAGTAGACTATCTAAGTGATGAGTCTGTCAGGACATGATAACCTAATCGGTTTGTCACGTTGCACCTGATGGTCGCATGGTAGTCCTTACGTGCGGGGTCTTACTCTTTCGGTTGATTTCGGTCTATCCCTTCGTCAGTTGAGTTGCACCAGTTGGTCACACAGTGATCCTTCTGTGTGGGGTCGTACTCCCTCAAGGGTAATTGAAACATAAACTTAAGTTGGCGTTCCTAAATTTCCAAAGGTATGGTGGCCAGAGTTCCTAAAGGTTTTCCCATCTATGATTCTTAGGAATACAAAGCACACTTAGCCTCTCGGTAGTTCTACAAACGGGCAGCCTTATCTGCGTCTACTTTACTAAGGTGTGAGGAGAACAGAGTTACTGGGCTGATTTAAGTCATGAAGTCGCTGGTTTCTTTAATTACTAACTAGTTACCTCTTAGGTTCAACATATTTTACTAAATATTAGTAATGTCACCTCCTCAGTACTTAATACTATGGTCAACTCGCTTTATGTATCTTTTGCTCGTTACTAATTAATTACTTCCTAGATAGAAAAATATAAATACCAAGACATAGATATCAAGACATAAATATCAATATTACGCCCTTTCACTACCTAAATGCCTAAAGGGTTGCACTCCAGAGGAGACAAATCTTACGCACTACAGTAAAACTAAATAGTGAATAGAAAAGAACTAAATAAACGACTATAAATTAAATTATTATCCAACAAATAAAATAGAGGTTCATCTTAGAACCCTAGCCTAAAAAGATTTAGTTACCCATGGTATCTAAAAACTAATTACAAAAGAAATAAAAATTACCCTAAAAATACTTGGAGAGAGGAGAGAGAAAGTCCTCCTGAAAGCTCATAGAATTCTCCTTCCTTTTGAACTGCTCCAGTTCTGAATTAGAAATAATGAATGAGGAAAACAGTATTTATACGAAAAGTTTCCACCTAAATTTTGGCTAAAATCGCAGGCTTTCTTCACCAAAAAGTCACAAAAGAGTGACTTGACCCGCAAGTCTTGGGCTCCTAGTGCATATACCCATGCGCGAGGTGCATGTGTCTTGAATGTCAGGCGCCTGATGCCTAGTTCCAAGCGCCTGGGTGCTTTCCTGCACACTCTAGGCGCTTGTGCGCCCTGTTATGTGTGTTTGGGCCCTTGTGAGTGTGTTCTGTGCTGAAATGTCTGTTTTCTTCACCTTTTTAGGTGTTTGCTTCTATGTAACATGTCTTTGAACTTGGGTACAAAATTCCTCCCTTTGTAAAGTCTTTTGAGGCCTTTTGAATCTTCATTCTTCATCCTCCCAAGGACCACATAAATCTTTGGATGTCCATCTTTGCCGATTTGCATGATTTCTTTGTGAATTACATCAAAAACATCCTAAAATTGCTATGTTTCGAGAAGAACATAATTACAAACTCAATTATAGAAAAGATTACAAATATCCCAAAATCATATGAAATTGCTCTAATATTCCTTTGTTTTACTGGTAAAACCTACTGAAAATGACTGAAAAACATGCTAAGAATAACGTAAGATAACATGTCATCATGTACTTTGACAGAGTTGACCTAGCTTCATTCCATGATAATTCAATGATCTTGTTAAAAGATGGAGCGGATTAAAAGTATTTATGCCCTCTGTATTAAGGATTCAAAAATTGGTTAATTGACCTTCACTTCATGGCATTGTGTTGACCAAGATATGTATTGGGTCTTTGGTAATTCTAAGGTCGTGCGTCTAGACGATATTCTTAATATCATGTACTAGTAGTCCTTTCTTTATTTGGATGATTCTGATAATAGTGGGGAAAACAAGACTAGCGATGAAGATTTTGGATGGTTGGCCGTTTTGAAAGATATATTGCAAGTCCGGAGGATGGTGACCATGACAGCACACATAGAGAATAGAGAACTAAGAGGAGAATTCTGCTAGCAAATCCTCTAGACTTAAGCAGTGGTTAGACCTGACAGCACACATAGAGAATAGAGAACTAAGAGGAGAATTCTGCTAGCAAATCCGGCACCACTAAAATAGATATAGGAACTTGAGACAAAAATAATTGTAATAAAGTGACGTGTAGACATTAGGAGGTTCCATAATAAGATGATTAGTCTTTTTGTCGTCTGAGGTGCATGTACCTAAACCATGTTTCTTGGGAGCTATGATAGATGTGGCTGGTCTTTGTTTCTAACTACTAACATTATATATTTTGTCTCTTTAAAGGTTCAGAATCTTGTTGTGCATCTGGTCCAACTTGTTTGAATGAATGTTCTTGCAATACTTTGCTTTATTAGCTGCCAATGCATGTTTGAATTTGTCACTATTTAATGCAAGTTGATCAACTTGTAGAAGTTGGGCCTTTTCCAAAGGTTGAACCCCCTCCTCTCTTATACATATGTTCTACCATCTGTATAAGTGGACTAAATAAAGGAGGAACCTTCGAATGGACATTAGCTATTTGTCGAGTTGGATGCCTCATACTAATTTGGTAAAGAGCTGGTGTAATGTACAAATCCCGAGAGGGATAGTTTAGGTATTGTCTCCAGACTTAAACTTTTGGGTGGTTTCACATAGCTTTGCCGGTGTGGTATGATCATGTAATAGGGATAAACAACCTTAGTGTTAATTAGAACATTTCCTTAAGATATGATTTATTTTTATGAAAGGTTGTTTGGGACGGTTACATTAAACTGAAATATTTCTTAAGGTTTTGTGTGTTCTAGGTCTTGAAAACTTCTTTTCCATATATGGTTTCAAGATTATGGGCCTTCCTAGGTAGTTGATAGTTTCCCCCAAGCGGCATTTTTCTATGCGATGTTAGGTCTTCTTAAAACTAGGTCCCCAACACTGAAATTGCAAGCTCAAATCTTTTTCTTGTACTTGACAACTAATCTTTGATTGACCAGCGACTTGATAAAGGTGTCCCAATATCGGTGTTCATCTAAGAAATATAGTTCCTTATTTAGTTGTTCATTTTCTTCTAGTGTGAGGGAGTACGTGGTCCTCAAGTCGAGTTCTTCAATTTCAATTGGGACAACAACCTCGAACCTGTAAATGAGAAGAAAAGGTAACTCTCTTGTCGAACAATATGGGAGGTAGTCTGGTATGCCGACATGATGTAGAGGAGATAATCGACCCAATTTTCTTTTACCTTGTCCAATCTTCTCCTGAGGCTTCGAAGTAGGACTATATTATTGTATTTTGCTTATTCATTGGTTTGTCATTGTACAACATAAGTAAAACAATTTTTGATGTGAAAATCATCCATGATTCCCCGAAATTTCTTGTCCGTAGACAGTGTCCCGTTGTCCATGGTCAAAGATTGTGGTACAAAGAATCTTGCCACGATGCTTTTCTTAAAGAACTTCAAGATGTTGGTTTATTAATTTTGGATAGCGATTCGAACTCAACTCACTTACTAAAGCAATCCACTACCACAATCAAATAATTCAATACTCGTGGGAACTTAGAAACAGTTCTGCTAATGTCCATGTAGTCACTCGAAGGTGCCACATGTATATCCTAGTATCGTCAGTATCTAGATTAATCATGAGCCAGTAATATCTGGTCCTTAAAGCTTTCCTTGCTAATGGTTACGCCCTTAGGTGCTATCCAATGATTCTTTCATGAAATTTTGAGGACATTGTTGCCTTATTCTTTTGTATAACATTTTAGTAGTGGACTGCAACTCCCTCTCCAATATAGTTTTCCCTTAATTAATTGAAAAGAATATGATTGGTGTATAAAGTGAGAGGCTTCGTTCTTCTTTGTGGGTAAAGTACCGTCTCAGAGGTTGACTACTATCAGGCTCATCCAACTGGTGGGTATCTTGATTATCACTTTTAGGAAATCCTTTATACATGCCTCAACATTAGGATTTGACAGAGTCTTCTGTATAATTGTCTTGTTACAACCTTTTCTCTTAAGAGGAACTACTATTTATGTATCATGGTTCCCCTTACCTTGTACTCTTTGTTGAGTTGTGAAATTACCACTTCTAAGTGAGATCTTAGTAATACTTCTCGGGCCCTCGTCTTCATGGCCATCTCAAGTCCATATAAGCATACTTCATATTCAGACTAGTTGTTGGTGGTTAAAATATTGAACTAGAGATACTTAGATTGTTAGGCCTTCTTTGTTCTACAAAAGGATGTCGTCACCACGCCCATTGATGTTCGATGTAAATTGTCAATTGATGGGATATTTATAGTTTTACAAACGTCATCTCTATCACGAAGTTTGTAGCACATGTGCCGTGAGGCTGACTCATACCCCACATCTAATTCATATAACTTGACTATCCATTTTGTTATCCTCATGGTCGGATTTGCCAGTGGTTGATCAGTCCAAACTAACATTTGGTACCCAATAAAGTACTGCTTGAACTTCCTTGATGCATTTACTAACGCTTGAGTGAACTTTTCAATTTGTTGGTAGCGCATCTCTAGTCCTTGATGGGCTTCTCTATCAAAACTCATGTCCAAAAGTCACTAGTAACTTCACAAATCCCTAGGTCGTCAGGATAATATGTCGAAACCTTGGAAGTTGAGGCCCTCATAAGGGACAAGGTCCCTCTCCGTAAGACATCGGGTGCAAAATAAATTGGTGTAGATCGTGTCACATGAATCCCGTTGATAGAAAATGACTTAATGAACATCGTATTTAGCCATCAGGACCTAGACTAATAACATGATTTGGCCATTAGGTGTCTCATTTAACATATTTGATTTAGCTTTCTTTTGGGGAGTTCATTAAAGGACCTTCAGATTAGGGGTAACTGTCAGCAAAGAAAATGGAGACTATGGTTTTTTTTAATCTTTGCAATGGAAACCGACAAAGGGTCGTGTACGTTGTGAAGATTGGATGATTTTCCCGCTACAGTTACGCTGAGATTTGTCATTGGTTCCACTATGAAATTCACTTGATTGAGTAATATTTGTACGAGGATCGAATGAGATGGCGGTGGAATCATGGAAACATGATGAACACCTGGTGGGGGATTATGGACGTTTCGGCGACGACTGGGAAAGAGCGGCGTAGTTGGATTACCGTTGTGTGTTTAGATTCATGACACGTAGAGAAAAGGTCATGGTGGTTACATCCCTTAGATCGTTCTATGGAAAAGGGTTATTGTAGACGATTGCTGAATGGAGTCGTGTGTTAACCACAAGATCTTGTTTGAAAAGGAATGGAAAGGTTATTATGAGGAATGGTCTGCAATAGAATCTGCATTGATCTTATTAAATTGCCTTTGAGTGTAGGACCTTCGTCAAGAACCTTCATCTTGAATTGTTGGGGTGGTACTTGCAAAGACACTTCTACACTAAAGTTAGTAAGTGTCGAGGATTTATTAAGTATTTTAGGGTAAAATGAGTGTGTACTTTGACGAATGTCGTTGAGTTAGTATTTGTAGTACAAATTCAAGGTTTTAGTCTTTGAATCTTTACCTAGACAACTGTTCCTGGAGACAACCGTAAGCATATCGTGAGAAGATATCATTAGATTTCGATTAGATGCCCATTATTCCAGTGTGATCAAGGGATATGTCCATTTAATGGACTTTTAGGACCTTTGAGGAGGCAAGTCCAGACTTGTCCATGGATTCGGCTTTGGCACAAACAAGAACAAATATAAAAAAAATGCATTTTGCTCCCTCGCCAAGTCGAACTGTGCTATGATATCACTTGTTGGGAAGTGTGTGAACATCACCGTGTCAATCATTTAATACCACCAAAAAAATTTGACACTGTTAATCACTTAATACCACAAAAAGATTTTGACACAACATCTCTTTTGAAAATCTTAAGGCATCGAATATATGAATACCCTCTTTCATATAATTAACATCTTATTTATTTATAGTCGATGTGAAACTAACTCACACGTTAGCGGAACAAAGTTAAGTCATAAAGAAGATTTATTAGAGTTTAAATGTAAATCAGCTCAATTTCATCCAACGATGCATAATTTATTTATTGAAAGGAACTCATGTATGCTTTCTTCATAGTTTTAAATTGTGTTTTTCAAGCTATTGATATAATTCTCTCAACAAGAAAAAAAGCTATTGATATAAAAAAATTTTAAAAATCTCCCCCCTTAATAATTTCTAAATCACATTCATCCAAAATATCAAGCTTCTTGCATCAAAAAATATATATCAAGGATCTCTACACAACTGCAACCCCACTTTAAAATTTATTGGAGAGTCATGAGAAATCGGGAGCATTATCGAGTCTAATTCTTCGAAACTATAAGATAGAGAGACACCACATCTCCTTCCAAAATATTAAGACATTAGATATATAAACCATCTTACTTATATTTTCAACACCTTATCTATTAATAGATGATATGGAAGTTAATCACTCACACTTAAAACCTAATAAAATGTTGATCATCTTCACCAAATTGGTCTCTATCTTTGTACCAAATTCTCAAATTGGTCCCTGACTCTACTAATAACTCAAAATGGTCGCTGTCTTTGTCAAACGTTTCTCAAATTGGTCCCTGACGCTATTAGTTGTTTTGTATTTTGAGTGTTAATGTCTCAATGTCTTTTGGATATTATGTAGTCTTTAATGGCATAATGCCTTTTGGATCTTATTTGGTACGTTAATGACTTAAAATACAAAAGAACTAATAGAGTCGGGGACCAATATGAGAAACGTTTAACAAAGATATAGACCATTTTGAGTTATTAATAGAGTCCGGGACCAATTTAAGAATTTGATAGAAAGACAAAGACCAATTTTGTGAGTTACTCCGTTTTTTTATAAAGAAAGGGGTTGCTTAAGAAAAAGAGAAGTGAGTTGGCTAAAACTTGTAAAGTCCAAAAATGGGTTATGTTTTTCTATGTGAATGGGAAGGAGAGAGAGAGAGAAAAAAGGAGAAAGGGGCAGGAATCTAGGGGGATGGGTCCAATGAGGAGGGGCAGGGTTTGTTACCTAACCTACCAACACCTATCGTGCGATTAGGACGAAGGCCTTTCGCATCAACCATTATCCCTTTGCTTGCATCAATTTCCAGCCCAATTAACTCTTATCAAATGGCTATATATGCATGAGAATTGTTTGTGATGATGGATGGTGGCTGAAAACACAACCTATGCCCTGTTCTTGTTACCCCACCACTCCTTTGTCCTTTTCCCAACCATATATATGTTCATTTCTACGTGTGCCACACATTCTCACTAGTCACTACTACTCTCTCACCTTAACTCTTCCAAAGTTACATGCATTTATACGTTATAAATCCTCTTCCAACTATCCATCTTATTTCAATACAATCACATCACATTGTATAAAAGAATTGTGTTTGTATAAATGGTACATAAGTGAGATAAATCTTGCATTATGTTAGATCGATAAATCATGCCATTAAATTAAATAAAATATGATGTGATTTATTGATGCAATAATGAAAAAATATATTTATACATGATATAAGATTATTTTACTCGTACATGTCAGACAAAACCTTCTAAAGTTATTAGAACTTTTAAAAACTTTGCAAATCCTATAAACTACACACTATTATACTATCTCTTACAACAAAAATCAAGCATTTTGTATGTATTTTTAATCTGCAATTTATATTGACTATATTTTAGGTGTGTGTGAATTGTGATTGATCAATTATTGTTTTACTATTCAAGTCATCCATTATTCTATTTGATATTCTCACACACACATCTAACAACTTAGAAATCGTGTTATTGAGAGACTCCTATGCAACTTAAATACTCATCCTCGAACCTAGTGTGGGTCATGAGGCAAATTCTCACATTGGTATCCTTATCCGAGTTTGATATAATGTTCACAATGAAGAGAAAGAAGGATAGGGTTCAATAGTGTGAACAACAAAAGTGAATAGTACGAGACATACAAAGAGTATATATAATAGATGCTAAAAGGACTAAACTACTCTTAATATATAGGGATCAAATTAAATACCATATTGCCGGAATTTTGTCACCAAATTATTGGGTTGTTCGGTTCATATTACCATGTTCTTTGCAATAGATCCCAAAATGAGACCAAGCTATTTATTACCATGTTATATGGGCATATATCTCACTCCCTAAAGCCAACTTAAAGGATCAGTTGGATGTGTTAGCCATTATATAGGGTTAATATATGTTTACCTCTATAATATTAGCGATTCCTCTAAAAAAAAATAGATTTCAAGCTTGTAATTTGAAGATATTTTGGTTTTAGACCTTTATGAATTTTGATTGTACAAAATCGATGATATGACAGAGGTTAACCAAAATTCGCTCTAGTTACAAGGGATCTAAACTAAAGAAACATGGTTGGAATCTAAACAAGAAATCTTAGTCGGGGTAAACCGGAAACCGCTAATATTATAGGGAGTAAACATATATTAACAGTTGTATATACACACACAACAGTGTGAGTACGCAACCTTGACAAAGTGAAAGTTCAATACAACTTTTATGGTGCAATTAGCAATTTGGACAATTAATCAAGATAAAAAAAGATGAATTTATGATTTGTTAAAAGCAATAAATTGAAGCCTTTTAACAGTTTACATGAACAAACTACGGTGACTAAGTAAAAAAATTGACGGCAGAGAATTCAGATAAACAAAGTGTACATTATTTGGATACCCTTTTGTCATAGTAACTACTTTGGCTTATTAGAAGGCAATTCATGATACATGTAAGTAAAGAGGGGACAGAAATATAGGCACCAGCAAATTACTGCCCTATTTCAAGCTGCACCATCTTTTATTATAAACTGCCAGAGAGGTTCAGTTATACAGTCCTGAATTTAATTTTGGAATTGAGGTTTCCACATCAACAGGTGAAAAGGACCTGTTCAATTTTTTTTGGGAGAACAGACCGTGTACAATTTTGCTCTAGGGTATTGTTGAATTTTCTAGTTTACACATGGATGAATTTTTTCCCCCCAACAACACAGATCATACTTGAAGCACGCAAGTGGCAATGTGAGAATTGTACCTTCATCTTCAAATGATTAAGCCTATATTTAATATTAGGGTTTGTTCACAAGCATTAAGGTGAGTCGCCGTACTTTTGCAAAAACAATAAAGTGTAGCTTATGCAAAATTACTCTGAATCATCGTGATTCTTGTAGAATCGAATTATTCATTTTTAAGATTTTGTACATTTTTACGAGTAAAAAATAGCAAAATCGAATTATTTTATTTGATATATCACTTTAAAATATCAATGAAGTATTAATATTGAGTTTTTAACTCTTCTCTTAACCATTTGTTAATCTCTCTTTTCGAAATTTGTAATCTCATCTTTTCATATTATTTATAAATGAGGTTAGTACTTTTTTTTTTGGTACAAGAGGTTAGTACTTCTTACTATAAGTATAACTTAGATCGTAAAAGATCGTAAAGATATTTGTATACCATCCGAAATGCAAGTTAATACGCGTTAATATTCTCTATTTTCTAAAGATTGATGTGTGTTTTGCTATTAAATTATTTGAAAGAAAAAATAATAAAGAAAACAATAAATGAGATTAAAATAGATAATATTTTTGAAAAATATGTTATAATTTTTTTTTTTTTGAAGAAGCTAAATAGCTCACCTAAATTGCCACCGGAGAATCGAACCAGAGACCTTGCGGAGGGGCACACTCGCAAGACCCAAGCCAATACCACCACCAGACCAACCCAAGTGGGTTTAATACGTTATAATTTTTATAATAAAATTTTTTAATTTGTAAATTAATTTTATATCGCCCAACGGATAAAGTAATTTCCATTATTTTTTGTTATTATCACTCTTTGCATGTTAATTAGGGAAGTTATGGCTGACATATAGGAGCCAATAAGAAGAATTATATTTCTAACATATGGTCCCAAATTAGTTTGATCGGTCACCAACATGCACGACCACTTGTTCCTGCTTTGAGTTAATGGCTTTTTCAGACTCTCTTCCAGATCCATCAATTGATTTTATCATTCAACATTGATGATATGATTATGACTTACGCGTACGAATGTATTTTAAGAAAATTTAATTATGTTATATTTTTCCTAGATACATGCATGATATTATATTAAAAGTGATTGATATGAATTTGGGTGGACGTGGAATTTTAAGTGGACGAGCGATTTTTTTGTGAGGGATCTTATCATTTTGGGACCTTATTCTGAATTTTAGAGTCTGATTTTTTTTTAAGGTGTGAATTTTTGAGTTTGGAGCAATTGATTCTTCTAGTATTTATTCGGTGAAATCAACTTATAGGTTTCTTTATATCAAAGCTAGTGCGATGGATGTGAAGTCAAGAGAAATTGTGCAGTTTCTTTTAAGGATGTGAGTGTTTGTCTTCTCTCAAGGTGAAGGTTTGCTCATGGCCACCGCTTCAGGACAATATTTTGACTCGCCATAATCTCTTTTCTAAAAGAATTATAGTTGATTCTGGAGGTATTTCTTATGTTTTCTGTAATGAGCATGTAGAGCCGACTTGTTATCTTTTTGTTAGATGTCCATTTAGAACCAAGTGTGGTCAATGGTGTTGTCAGGACTCTGGATCAGGGGTTCAAACTTTTGGCCTTTAATATATAAAAATAAAATATATTCAAAAACCTATGTACTAAAAAAAATTACATACATATTCTACAATCATCCTTTACGTGGTTTTCTGTTATGGAATCATTGAATAATCAATTTATTATTAATATTGTCGAACACATTTGATTATGCAATTTAGTCTTCACAATCTTAATAACAGAAAGTGACTGTCCAATTGTTGTGGCAACATATAAAATCACGTCACAAGTTGATAGACTAATAACGTATAAACGTACGCCTTTAAGTTTCAACTAATATTTTTTTTTTAAAGATTACTTATTCTTGTCAAATATGCAAATTCAACACTCACACGCACACATATAAATGATGTAAGTCGTAAGTTTATTAACAAGCATCACCAACATAGTTGGACAAAATTCATTTGGATAAATCTTGGCAAATTCAATCGGATATGCCTTATCAAAAGCAGATAACAAGTTGGTTTGAAAACAAGCCAAACAAATGAACAACTAACAATTTTCTCGTTAAAACGATTTTTAAGTTCTTAAAAATGCATGTTTGAAAATACAATTATATTATTACATTAAAATATTACGATTTTTTTAATAAGGTAAACTAGTTCACTTAAATTAACATCAAAGATAATCAAACTCGAGATTTTGAGAAGGAGCACAATTTAAGGTCTCAAACCATCACCATCAAACCAATCTAATTGGCTTTAAAAAAACATTATGAATTATAAAGTAATACGTAATTAATAACCAAAAACTTGTAAAAAAAATAATTAATTAATTAAAATTACATGTTTTTTTAGCAAAAAAAAAACACAAAAGTTTGATTTTACATATTATAATTTTTGCATCTAAACCAATCCCATATGACGTTGGTACAAAATTTTATAGGTCAACGTGTACAATTAATTCAGTAGTCATCGTGGTCTTCACTTCACAAAAGCAATAAAGGGTGGAACACTTAATTTTCAGGGGATTCAATAACACAAAAGTATAATATGGTAGATGGGATTTTCATATTTTGAAGGGGTTCATGTGAATCCCCTAACTTCAATGCACCTCCGCCACTGAGTGTGGTATCATGTGCTTAGGTGGCCGGTCGGGATAGGAGTATGATTTACCTTCAGATTTAATGAGTCTTACTAATATTCAGTCATACTTAGGTGAGGCAAAAAAAGAGATTGTTGAGTTTTGACTCAAAATTTAATGTTTGTGATTCAGAAAATCGCTACGCGATTTTGGTTCAACTTTTGAAGTTTCATTTTTGGAAATATCGTGACGCGAATGAAGGAATCGTGGCACGATTTGTCTGGATCTGAAACACTATATAAGCACTTTAACCCATTTATCGAAAGAGCTTGATAATCTCATAGAAAACAAAGGAGAGAACGTTTAGGGAACTTAGACACTAAAGGTTGTGGGTCTTTGGATGAGATTTAAAGGTTCAAGGTGTAAATCTTGGAGAGCCAAATGAGGGGGCTCTTGGGAAAGGGATGGTGCCTTTCGGGGAGAGATTCATGGAGTTAGGAAACACGTGAGAGTAATGTCATTTGTGAGCAACTAGGGTGAATCTTGTGAGACCAAACAAAAAGATCTTTGGAAAATCAAAGTCTAAAGGTTGGAAAATCAAGATCTTGCGTGACAAAAAGTTTGATTTTACATATTATAATTCTTGTATCTAAAACAATCCCATAGAACGTTGGTACATAATTTTATAGGTCAATGTGTACAATCAATTCAGCAGTCATTGTGGTCTTCACTTCACAAAAGCAATAAAGGGTGCAACACTTAATTTTCAAGGGATTCAATAATACAAAAGTATAATATGGTAGATGGGATTTTCATATTTTGAAGGGGTTCATATGAATCCACTGACTTCAATGTGTCTCTGCCACTGAGTCTGGTATCATGTGCTTAGGTGGCCGGTTGGGGTACGTAGGAGTACGATTTAACTTCAGATTTAACTAAACTAATTAATATTCGGTCATACTTAGGTGAGGCAAAAAAGGAGATTGTTGAGTTTTGGCTCAAAATTTAATGTTTGTGTTTCTGCAAAATCGTTACGTGATTTTTGAATCATGGCGAGATTTTGGTTCAACTTTTGAAGTTTCATTTTGGAAGGCTTAATTGCATGTTTGATCCCTTATGTTTATTTTAGCTTTCAAGTTGGCCCCTTAAGTTTTAAAAGTTTCAAGTTGGTCTCTTACGTCTTAGAGATTTCAAATTGGTCTAAAACGTTATTAACGTTGGAATAAGTGTCCCTTCCCCGACATGATATTGAGTTTAATAAAATAAAAAAAATTAAAAAAAAGTTTTAAAACTGATTTTTCGAAATAAGTTAAATTCTATCACACATATTGTCAACTCGAATCTTTAAACGGCCAAGTGACAGAAGGGACTAACTTATTCCAATATGAATAACGTTTTGAATCAACTTGAAACTTTTAAAATATAAATGACCAACTTGAAACCTAAAATAAACATAAGAGATCAAACATGCAATTAAGCCTTTTTGGAAATATAGTGTCGCAAATGAAGGAATTGTGGCACGATTTGTCTGGATCTGAAACACTATATAAGCACTCTTTGACCCATTTGTTGAGAGAGCTTGATAATCTCATGGAAAACAAATGAGGGAACTTAGAAACTAAAGGTTATGTGCCATTGGGTGAGATTTAAAGGTTCAAGGTGTGAATCTTGGAGAACCAAATGAGGGGGCTCTTGAGAAAGGGTTGGTGCCTTTCGGGGAGAGATTCATAGAGTTAGGAAACACATGAGAGGAAAGTCATTTGTGAGCAACTTGGGTGAATCTTGGGAGACCAAACGAGAAGATCTTTGGAAAATCAAAGTCTAAAGGTTGGTTCATTTTGTGGTTAGATTCCATAGTTGGGAAACACTTTATGTAGTGAAATCATTGAGTCTCTTGGTCATGGTAAGAGTTTTAGAAAAATGGTAGAAATTAAGATTGTTCTTGGAGAGCTTGTTGTTGTTAATTTCTTGCAACTCTTTTGTATCCGTTTGTATTGAACTCATTTTGTTGCTTTTGGTTATTTTGATTATTGGTTGTCATTGATACTTCCTCACACATCTAAGTTTATTGTGTGATTTTGAGTTACCAAATTCATAACATAGATGTTAGGTTTTTTTATTAGTTTGAAAAAAATGTTGTGTGGTCATTGTGGAGATCAGATAATACTCACATCTTTTTGGGACATGAGACATTTGTTCTCCAGTTGATGATTATAGTCAAATTCACCTCTTGAAAGTGATTTTTAGGAAAACATTCAGGCACACTTGCTCTTTCTATGAATGTGATCATGAACCCACTATATGTCTGAACCGATGGGTCATGTGACAGATTTGTCTTGGAGTTAGTTCACTACATGTGGGGTCCTGTTCTTAGTCTTCCTCCTATTCGGTTGTGGTTGAGTTATTAATATAATAGATTAGGTGTTTTCTGATGTTGTTTTAGTTTCACTCTTGTTTTACTATGGTAGGGATCCTTATATATATATATATATATATATATATATATATATATATATATATATATATATATAGGGGTGTGA
>Ga0315913_1000826_pt1 | contig 30613 bp, 23 predicted proteins | sample MpolsnodulesMG_FD_207736 | JGI IMG/M metagenome (GOLD analysis project Ga0315913, IMG submission 207736) | Medicago polymorpha root nodule microbial communities from Los Angeles, California, United States - small nodules | ecosystem: Host-associated > Plants > Roots > Nodule | place: USA...
TATGGTAAGTTTATTTACATCTCTAATGTTAATTTTGTCTTATATGAATATTGATGTTTTTTTTAAGGACGAATATTGATTATACTATATATATATAATTATAATTAATATATTATAATATTGTTTTTTACATCTTGATTAATTTTATCAAAAAAAATCTTGATAATTGTGGTTCGATTCTTTGATTTTTTTGTTAAATTAAAAATATTTAAAATTTTGATAATTGCTTATGTAATGTTACATCCAAACACTTCAATTTATGTAAGTATTTTTTAGTGTACATATCCAAACATAAATAGCTTATCAAGTATAAGAGCTTATGATGTAAGCTCTAATGTTATAAGCCCTAATGCTATAAGCATCTATATAAGCTGTTTATCCAAACGGGACCCTTGTAGTTAGAGGTGTCAATAGAGCCCCAAATTTCAAAGTCCACATAAAAAAACCTTCACCAAGCCCACTAAATTAAAGCCCCCTAATTGAACAAAATATTTGGGGTCAAGCCCACTCTAAAATCTATTTATTTGTGGGCCTAAAAAAGCCCTACTATAAAGGTAAAAAAAAAAAAGATTTTTTCCAGTAAAAAAAAAGTTTTTCCGGTAAAAAAAAGTTATTTTGGTAAAAAAAAAGTTTTTTCCGGTAAAAAAAAATGTTATTTTTTTTTTAAAAATGTTTATAGAAATTTTGGGGTTTTGGGGCCTTTTGATTTTTTTATTTGTGGGTTTTTTAATCTTGTGAATTTTCAAGCCCCCTTACTATGTGGGCTGGGGCCTAAACTTCAAAGCCCCATGATATTGACACCTCTACTTGTAGCAGCCACACAACCATACAATGATAAACATCTACAAAACTAATTTGATTTTTTTTGTGTGTTTTCAACTTAGTTGAGGTTAAACTAATCTTTTGAGAAATGTTAGGAACACCCAATTTCTAACAATTTCTTTAACACTCATATTTTATTAGGTGGAATTTACGTGGATCTCACCACTTTATATGAGTTTCACCAAATTAGAGAATGACTCTTAGAGAGAGTACGAGAAAAAGAATGTTGATATTACTCATCGTTTATTTAATACGGTGGTTTCACTTGAGGTGGATATGATAACAAATACAATGGCCAAATATTTTCTTTTTCTTTTTCCTTTTCCAAAAACAGAATCCATCTATCCACACTCATTGATCCTGAGACCAATATTTGCCGGTGTTTTACCAATTAGATGTTTTATTATTGCTGGAATACCACTATCCTTAGTCTATTATATGCTTTTTTTAGACATTTATAAGACAATAATCAATAAAACCAGATTCCCAAATATGGACCACCAAGCCACTCAAATTGTCAATGTACGGTTGAAATTCAAGGTCGAACTATATATCTGCAACCAGTTCAGATTGTAAAATACCAAAGAACTCTTTATTTAAGGTACTCTTTCTTGACTGGAGCATTACCTTTGCTTGTTGTTCTTCTCTAAGTATGTGAATTTTTTTTTCTTGAAATGAAAATGCTCTTATCAAAATAAATCCTCACGTCAAAACAAATCTCAGGTATCCTCAAGAAGGCTTATTTTGCAGAAAAGGAAAAACACATCTGAAAAACAGTATAAAAACTACTATACATTTGTATTATTTGTATGTACAAATGTTGTTGTACCTTTACACATTGGAAAGATTGAAATCTTCCTTTCTTGTTGTCTATAGTACAATTCAATTACAAGACAATCATTCTACAGAGAAATTGAAGCCTAAAAATTAGAGCTTGATGCACTGAAAAAACTTTAACCTCCTAATTCAATTTCCATCCCACCATGTTGATCTATGAAATCAATCATCTGATTAATAGCTTCCTCAGTTCCCAAACGGTCAGGTCCAGATAAAATCTATAAGAAAATATAATAGTTAACACAAATCCATATTTAGGCAAAGTAGAGAAAATTGCTTTGACTTACTTCTTTTACGATGGAAATAATCCTGGGAAGATTCTCATTATTACTTCCAAATAGCTGTTCATCCGAACTGATCAATGCACACAGTTTACAAATTTTTCTTAGCCCAATGTATATATGTAACAAAGTAGAATATATAGTAATAATTTGAATATAAAGCAAAAGTAGTCCAAAGGAGAATTAAGAACAATTTAATACCTTTGCATCAAATTAGAAAGCAGTCCATGTGCATATCTAGCTTCATTGAAATCATGCTTCAACGGCAAGAAGTTTAACCATTTTTTAACCGCCTGATTAAAAGCATTATGATTAAGGAAGATAAAAAAAAATGTGGCAATGCAAAGATAGAACTAGCAGTAACATTGCAGATCAACAGTTGCAGAAGTCACGTTGATAAAGTAAAATAAAAGGAACAAAAAATAGAAGTCTACATTGTAACTCTCATATTCATTCAAATATATCCATGATAAATATTGTATACAATGTATTCATAAAAGTTATTAGTTTGCATCGTGCTTAGGTTTTAGGCTTTTTACAAAATTATAGTCACAAGGACAGGGGTGTAATTACATTGTAGGTGCTTGAGAAAAATTAGAAATTAATCTAATTGTAGACTCTAATGATCAATTTGAGCATAAGAGGAACTTATGGAACCACTGTCCTGGTCCTATATTCCTCTCCTGCTTTGGGATCATGAAAGAATAATAGTTGCAGCAGTGAACCAACTATTATTTCTCATCTAAGTAATCTTATTTTATTAAGTATTTTCTCTCTTAAATAAACAAAGTTGGCAAATATCAAAGGTAGCGAATCTATTTTCTATTGATATTTGGGAAGATTGTTACCTTAGGGCCGATACTGCCACGATGATACTCAAAGATTTTTCCTAGAGCTGAAACTGCTGTATCACATAATATTCTTACATCTCCATCTTCACATTGTTTGCTTATTGAAAGTCTTTTAATCGTGACATTGTAGAGTCTTAAGATACCCTCTGCATAAAACCTATCACTTGTCATATTCCAACAAAAAATCGATATATTCATATGCATATATAATATAATATACTTTAGTAATTTTAAGTTTAAGAGCTTAAATAACCTTTCAAAATAAAAGTTAAGAGCTTAAAGAAGTTACCATTAGCATAGGCTTTAAATTGATTTCCTCCATACATAGCACAGATACCAATCGCCCGTGTAGCATGCTGGAACCCAAAAACTAATGTTCATTACCCTCCATCTCATATATAAATAAGTAAAGAAACAAAATTAGTCACACATATTTGAAAATACCAGCTCAGAACAAGGGTAACCTCTCCTTAAAGCAAAAATGGACGCTAAAATATATCTGTCATGATACCTGTTCAAATAGCACACAGGAACAAGACGTATTACTAATTGAGGCATTTAATATTGCTACATGTAAAATTATTGCTACAAGATGTATCCAATAATTTTTTATGTTTGGAAGAAAAAAAAATATTGCTACAACTAAACGATAAAAGAAACTAGATTTACGGTGGCAATTTGTCTGGGAATAGTGGGAAGATAACGTTAAAAATGGAAATTGCAAAAGCTATCGGTCTATCTGGATTGTCATCGGCCTGCAAAAGGTTACGTGGAAGCAATAATAAAATTTATGAGAAAAATAGCCGCAGGAGCACAATTTTTACTTGAGAATGATTAAGTAGAAGGTATAAAGCTATTAATTATATAACATCCCTTCTAATTTGAATATGAATATTTCCTGATTTATTATTAGTTGACATCATAACGAAAAGTGTTTGTGCATTGGATTGAGTCGATGTTGCATAGAAATGGTTTGGATTGGATACATTTTTCAATTTTTCAAAAAAAGAATACAAAATATCAAACATAAAAATTAAACCGTCATAAAAAATCATCACATCTCATATATAACTCCAAACATAGTTCAAATATAAATGGTAAGTTGAAAGTAATCTTTCTTTTACAGAAAGTTGAAAATAATTTTCAATTGATCTATATTACTCTTGTTTGATATATGCAAGTTTTCTACCACGATGATTATAAAATGCTCGATTAAAAAACATCGTTATGAAAAATATAACAAAAGAGAACATACCAAAAACACAACAGCGTTTGACATGAGGTCATCAACATGTAGCATGAATCGGTCTTTGAGTGTGTCGATTGTTGTTGCTATTAAGTTAGCTACCTCCTGTGATGAGTAAAAAGTCTGATTATGTTGTTTGCTATTAAGTTAGATATTATATGTAAATGAAATTTTAGTTGTGTGCCAATTAGGTGAACACTATACAAGTTATTAAATGTAAATGAAAATAATCGGTATCTAGAGTTTTGTTGGATATGAAACCAGTATGTACCCAACAAATTCTAGGATAGCAAAGGATCCTCTTGATAACTATGGATCGACGGTGTAGATATTGTTTTTCCTTTAATTTACATTTACATTTTTTCAAATATTATGCACTATACAAAATACTAATAAGTTATTGATTCTATCTTTCACTATTTTATTTTTAAACAAATTATTTAATAAGAAAAGTGTTTAGCAAGTGAATTTGGCATAATGCATGTGTATTCAATCAATAGCAAGAGAATTTAAAGATACAACCTGAAGTGTATCTTCTGTTGGTAAAGATTCACATCTATCTTCTGAAGCGACCACTTCTTGTGCTTTCTCTATTTCAATTTTAATAATCTTTCTTGTTGTATCATTTATCTCGTCGGCAATAACCTTGATCAATTTATCATTGACAAATGAAGAAGAGGTCTGCATAATTAACATGTGTTACTTATATGAAAAATAAATACGATCTATACAAATCACCAATATATATTTTGCAGGAATGTATTGCACCTGAATGCATCTGGCGAGAATTCTCAATACTATTGTATAGAAAACCTTATCAGTCTTGTTCAAAAAGAAACCCTTATCAGTTTCCTGCATGTGTTTGGCAATGGCAAGAAATAAGTCGATCCATAAACTGATAAATTAAGAAGTAAGAACATATCCAAATACCTTCTTCAACGCTTCAAGCAGAGCTTGCACAACGAAGAAAGTCAAACCTCTTTTTACGTCGATCTTTTTGTCAGCTACTTTAAGTGAGAGTAATAGGTTTGGAAGACCTAGAAATACAAAGTGAATAATTTTACCAAAATGGCTTTAACACAAATTTAAATTTTAAGTTGAACTCGAATAATTTAAATTTATATTCACCTAAAATAGAAGCCTTGCGAATTTGAAAACTAGAACAACCAAGCAAGCGCACAAACATTGCAGTGACCTAAACAATTAAATACATGTTTAATAAGTTGCATGTTTGTTTTTAAGGTAGAAACCTCTACATAAATCACAAACATCAGATCTATCGAACTTACCTTGCCAGTGTGAAGGGACAACTTTATAGATGACCGAACAGCACAATATGAGAATGTATTACAAGCCTGAACTATCATGGTTTCAACTAAATGCTTATCATTGTCATCCTTGAACTTATCGACCGCTAAGTCAAGATGGGGTTGAGTGGATCCAAGCAACATCAGCGCAAGTTTATGTATAAATTTGTCAATACTCACACTTGGGCATCGACAGATTTGATCCAGAGCCTGCGCAATGTTTATTCAATTAGGAATATAAACTTTCACCTAGCATTATCATGTGAGTGGAGGTAAATGTCCTATCATTGATTTCAAATATACCTGTACGATGATACATTTTGCTAAGTATTCTGTATTGCTCAATTTTCCATCAAGTGATATTAGAGATTCCATGACCTTCAAATGTTACAAGATCAATTAGCACAAAAAGGAATCATTTCATAATTATTTGACGACCTTTAAGATATATGAATGCTATTCTTGAACGATCACAAAAGTATTTGTAATACCATGCATATTCCCCTTTAAATTCGAATTTCTACTTATCTCAATTTTAACATTGGTTTCAGTAACACATTCTATATAATTTGAGTCAATTCAAAACAGAATTAGCAGAAGTACTCACCAGATCAGCTTCCTGCTCTTTAAAATTATCTGGCCCAACTTTCCTAACAAGATATACCATGCATTCTAGACATTTTGCAGAGATCAACGGTCTAGGTAAACTATGCTCATCAAACACAATGACTTTCAGTGCTTCCACCGTTGTTTCGTAATAATTTTGGCGAAAAGTTTCCTGCATGCAACAATTAAAATTCACATTAGGATAATTATTTACAGAAATCAAAACCGGCGTCTTTCCTAGACTTCAGATATTAACGCATACCGGCATTAAAACTGCAAACGATTTCAGGGTATCAATAGCTTCAACCTGTATCTTCTGCTTTTCATGCTGAAAACTCAGAAAAACCATTTAGCTTATTGTAAGTACATAAAACATAAGTTTGTACCAAAAAAAAAAAGTACATAAAACATAAGAAACTATATAAAATCAATGGTCGAGACTTGAGACTAGACAATATGATGTGTAAATATGTAGAAATAATCATATGGATTATTTTACAGTATGCAATGATTGCATATGAAATGAAACCACAATACGTGTATATATGAGAAGTTGATAGTGAAAATTGCAGATTATGTACCTTAAGAAGTACAAGTAATGATTCTATAATTGGTTCCCCAAAAGGTGATATTTTGTCTAAGCCACATTGTTTTACCAAGGAATGAATGGCAGTAACAGCATATAACTGCAGAAAATAGTAAACAGAGGATATCGCTTATAAAACACAACTTAATAAATAACGCTTAATGTATACATAGAAAAACTTCAGTAAAATCAGATTTTAAGATAATTACTATGTATAGAAATTAGGGATAAAATATTTATGAGGTAATGTACATATTTCAATATGAGTAAAACCAATAACAATAGCAAATATTTAGGAAGAAAATTTATAAAAAGAGGCAAAAATATAAAACATGTTAAAAATAAGATAAGTAGGTCAAGATCTCTCGTGAAGCCCACAAGTATCAATCATGGTGTGTACTAGCTATTTGTCTGCGACTGTACGCAATATAAGAAGAGTTAATCAATTGTATGCAATATAAAGCAGCATAATGAATATGTTTGTACCTGTAAACAAGTACAAGAGTTACTTATACTGATCGGAACTAGTTTAGCCAATAACTTCAAGTGATATTCAGCAAGCATTAATTGATCCTTATATTCACTCAAACAATTAATTGTTTGCATAGTAGCCCAAAGTACCCGAGGGTTCAGATCATCAAGTGACTTAAGGACCAGACTCGCAACTTGGTCAAAGTACTGTATCATATCCTATAGTAGCAAAAGGGAAGAGAGAATCATATATAATTGAAATTATAATCATCACAAATAACATGATATGAACGAAATCAGCAAAAATAATAATAATTTTCTAGCATTGTGTGTACTCAGAAGAAACTTTGTTGCATAATGGTCAAGATTGTTTTTTCATGGTTCAAGCGTCCGTTATGGTTCGAGTCCGTTAATAAATACCGTTCTGATGATGCAATTAAAAGTATCCAGGCAAGAGTTACAAACTGAGTATCTGATATCTCGCATAATCTGTTAGATTTTAATTTGTTAAATATTACCGATTGATAAGTGAAAGTCCAAATGGAATGAAATTATTTAAACTCGGGGGTGTCATTAAAATTTAGGCTTGTGTAAGAGAAACTAAAATACAAATACAAAACTTCATCTGCATAAAGCTACACACACATGCATTATGACATACATTTATGACAATTAAGGTTTAAAAAATGCCCCGCAACTGTATTTGCGGACGCAATGTAATTGTTCTCCTTGTTCCTACAGCTACATTGCAAGTCTGCAATTTTTCATAATATTATGGATCACGACGCAATACGACTACAGACCTGATTCAAATCCTTGATCACGATTTACTCTAGCTCGCATGATAACAAATATGAAGGGGAAAAAAAGCACAGTGCATCATCGGAACAATGTACTACATAGTACACAGAAAAATTACATGACATGATTGCTTTTTCTACAAGGTAATGCATCATCGAAAAAACACTTGAGAGTTCAAAGCTCATTCAATATCATATGTCATATAGATACATACCCCTTTGAAGTTTATCTCTGCAATCCAACCAATGGTAAATATTGCTGCATGACGAAGCTTCCAATCAATATTTGATGCATAATTCATTGTTATCATCTCAATTGCCATGGGAACAAACACACCTTGATCCCCATCAAAACAGAGTGCATTGCACAAGAAGACCCCACAATAGTAAGCATCTGTCATTCCAACAGTAAGACGATGCTCATTGTCCACATCATACCAAAGAGGATCATCAACAATACACGACAACATGTTCACGGTAACTGCAAGGACCCTCTTCAATTCCTCACGAGAAAGATCGTAGATCACATTCCCATCATAGAGGTCTTTGATAACATTAAACGCTGCAATCCTCAATTCCTCGCTCACATCTTCTACCTCTGCTACTCGAATCATGCACCGAAACACTTCACCATGTTTCCCCATGAAGATATTTCCATCATCCAATTTAACTAATTCCCACAAACGATTAATCCTATTCCCCAGAACCTCTTCTTCTCCGTGTTGATCGATGATATTCAATAAATTCCGCAAGAGAGAATCGGATACTTCATTTTTCAGAAAATCATTTGACAATAATATCAATGAAATTGATGAATCGTATGCCAGTGCCTTCAATTCCTGTTCCATCAAGTGAACAAATTCCGAAATGCTCAAGACTATGCGATACAAGTTCCCTTGATTCAGCCAGAACTCTCTGTCTTGGAAAACATTCACCGGAAATTCCATTAACATTGTAAGCCCTTTCTTATTCTCCAATTTCTCATCACCGGTAATGCAATCACAAACATACTCAAGAAGCTCCTCCCAACCGCCAAGAGAAGATATGTACAGCCTTTCAGTGAATAAACCGATCATCTCACACAGCGAACGCAGCAGAATTTCTTCGGATTCTACCTTAAGCGAATAAAGAAGCGGATTTTTTAATGCAACTAGGATAATCGAACACATTCGACTCGTTGGATTTTTGAATTCCACCTTAAGAAGATCAACGGTTTCGCTTCGTCTCTGAAGATTAGGTTGGAGTTTGAGGATTTTGACGAGTTTGAATGAGAATGCGTTAGGGTAATGAAGTGCAAAAGATTTGAAAATCTTGAACAACGATTCATTCCTGGTTTGAGAGTATTCATCGATTGCTTCTTGCAACGACGAGAGGTCGTTGGATTGGAGAAACTCTTCGGCGTGTTGTCGAAGTTCGAAGCCGTGGATGAGTGATTGGTCTTGGTTTTGTTCAATGGACCTTCTCTTGTAGATTCTTTCGTGCAAGCGATTGCGTGGCGGCGCGTTGATTTCTGGATCAAACGGATTGCGTAAGGAAGATTCTTGCGGTGGTGATGAAGATTCAGTGGTTGACGCCATTGTTGAGGAAGGTTGAAACTTCGAATGTGGATTTTGGAGGGAAGAGTAGTAACGGTTAGTTTCGTGAAATCGGTTATTCTGTTGTGGAAATTGTCCACGTCAGCTTTTGTATTGAATGGAACGGGCCTGAAGCCCGTTACACGATAATTTTCTGAGGCTTTCGGAATCAGGTGGCGTAGATTCTCTTTGATTGATTTCATGTTTTTGCTTAAGCTTAGATTCCAAAACCCTAGCTAGCTATTTCCAGATTTCACGCTTTTTCAGTAGAGATTATGATGACTAAAAGGTCAATATTACATTAACTGGGCCCACTCCAGTAATTACTTGGTGGTTGGTCTACTTCTAATTACTGTATTTTTGGTTTTACTGCATAAAGGTTGAAATTGACATTTTTAAATTGATTTTATCTCAATAAATATTTGAATATAATTTTAGAATTGATTGTTAGACGTAAATTTATAGTTCATTTTACTTTTATATGAATATATTTAGGGAAATGTTATTCAGTATTCTGATGACATTGGTTAAGAAGCAATGAATAGATGAATCTCATTTAATTTAACTCAATTAAAATGATAAATAAGTCAAAAAATTTAAAATTAGAAATATGAATATTCACAAATTAAAATGATAAATAATTCACACAGCAGCTCCCAACTTTTTAACCTCTTTATGTGCGTTGCACCATTGTAGTGACTATGAATATTCATCTTCTCTCTTGGTTACTTTCTATTTTCTTTGTGATTTTTCGTGTTTTGGTTGCATTTTTAATTTGCTTTTATTTGTTTCCAACAATTCCATGGTAATGGATGTATCTTTCTTTCTATCCAAGGTGAAGTCAACGCATTTGGATCGCATGGATCAATGAATCATTTTTTGGCCTTAGCCATGATGATTTCATTTGATAAATTGCAAAGGTGGTACACCTTTTTCATATATGTAAGACCTTACTGTAAATCAAAATTTAATCAATAGGAAAGAAAGTAAGTAACAACGTAATTTATGTTTCTTTTTATCATGCTATTGATTTAGGATGGTTACTGATTTGGCACTTGATTAAAAATATATATTCTGTTTTTTTTTTCTCTTCTACTTTTCGTTTTTCTTTGATGGAAAGTTACCTATACCTTCTAATCTATGAAGCCCGGATACTCCAAAATGAAGACGTACTCTTATCAGATACGTATTGAATACCGATACTTCATGGATACTCTCGGATACGTGCCCACGGAGTATCGGAATTAATAATTATTTTAATTTTAAATATATATTTTATCGGATACTTATAAGATAGTTGACAGATACACACAGATACTTATAAGATACTTCACAGAGACGTATCCTGAAAATACATGAAGTGTAAAAAAAATGAGATTGTGTTGTGAAAATTCAATGGAGATGTATATGATACAATTTAATATATGAATCACTATAATTGTTTTTCGATAACCAATTAAAAATTATGTTTTTGGTGGATGAAAGTAACGAGAGAGATGAGATAACCTAACATATGAATGAAAATATAATATGATTTATATGAAAACTTTACATTTTTTATTTTGATCACATGTATTATTTTTTGTAAATTGTGACTTTTACCGTTATACAGTATTGAAGAGTAATCAATGTTTTTTAAGTATTTTACATGGAGCAATGATATTTGAACAACCATTACAACCTATTTGACAACCTTCTTTTTCTCTCTTTTCATTGGTCAAAAACAATTTAGAGAAAAAAAAGGAAGAGAGAGAGTAAGAATAGAATGTGAGTATGAGAGAGAAAGTTGTCACAAAGTGGTTGTACAAATATCATTTCTCTTTTACATGCATATACATTTTAGTATAAATATTTTGTTAACGTATCTTAGCTGTATTGTATCCTAATTTTAAAAATTTTGTGTATCCACGTACCCGTATCATATCGTACCTGTATCCGTACTACGTATCCGGGCTTCATTGCTTCTAATTTACTAAAAAAACACTTTGATTTTTTTTGAAGCCGAAAAGAGCTATACATGAATATTATATCGCTTAAAAGCATACTACCTCCGTCCTAAATTATATGTCGTATTGGAAAAAAATTGTCTCAAATTATATGTCGTTTTACGATATCAATGAAGCATAAATATTATTTTTCCTATTATATACTTAACTGTTTATTACTCTCTTCTTTCAATTCTTTCATTTATCTTTCTCATATCATTTATTAAGAATAATTTTGTAAAACACCTCATAATACCTCTCTTTCCTATACAAAATTAATTATAATTCTTAATACGTGTGAAATGGTCAAAACATGTGTATTATTTGGAGTATATTTTTGTGCTAAACTGATTTCACACCATAAAAATAACACCACCAAATTGACTTTTTATTTTCAAACTTTTTTGTTGGCTTTGATTAAAGTGCACTAAAGTGTAGACCGAGATAACAAGCATAAAGTGGATTAGAAAAATGTAAGATAGAAGAGGGAGGGGGAGACGAAAGTGGAAGGGTCGTAGGGGGAGAATGAAAAGGCAAAGAGAACGATTGAAGAAAGAGATTTTCCATATATAATATCTCTATTTTCATTTTGCTATTTTACTAAAGAAACTTCTCTCTTTTCATTTTTTCTTTGTGGATGTTGACTGTTTTAATTATGGTTGTTTTCTTCGAGCATGTGTTGTTTCAAATGAAAGGTTTGACTCACGATCCATGTTGCAAATATTAAACAATGTTTAAGGACTATAATTGTTTGTGTTCATTACTGCCTGATTTTATTAATTTTGTTTTCATCATGCTATTCTTTACAAAAAATAGATTAATATGTTGTGTTACATTTTCCATCTATGTTGTGATGCCTACATAAATTGATTTAGAAATATTGAATTATGTATTGTTGAATTGTGAAACGGGTAGAATGCATGTCATTATGGTAATTGAGGGTAGAATGTTGAAGAGATTGGTCCCACCATTAGAGATTACTCAAAATGAAAATAGAGAACCCTTTATATGTTTGCTTATATGTAAGCTAAGCTAATGGTTCACCACCCAAAAAAAAAGTTAGAGGTTAAAATTGGTTCTTCTATTTGCATTGTTCTCAGTTCCAATTTTAACCACTAATGGTATCCTAACAAAAAACATATTTCTTATTGTCTATTGTACAATTCAACTTGAAACCAAAAAATCAATCACTTTCTTCACTTCCTTCAGTGCTTGATGCTTCCTCAGTTCCAATTTCCATTCCATCATGTTGATTTATGAAGTCAAACATCTGATTAATAGCTTCCTCAGTTCCCAGGCGGTTAGGTCCAGATAAAATCTATTAGAAAATATATATTACAGATACAAGAAAAATATGTTAATTCAAATAAATCCCTATTTCACAAAGTAAACAAAATTGTTTCTACTTACTTCTTTTACAACCGAAATAATCTCGGGAAGATTCTCATTGTAACTTCCAAATAGGAGTTCATCCGATCTGATCAATGCACGCAGTATACAACTTTTGCTTAGCCAATATAATAATAATAATTTGAAAGTGGTATTAAGGAGAGAGTTAAGAACAATTTAACACCTTTGTATCAATTTAGAAAGCAGTCCATGTGCATATCTAGCTTCATTGAAATCATGCTTCAATGGCAAGAAACTTAACCATTTTTGAACCGCCTGCTTAAAAGCATTATGATTGAGGATAGCACTTGCAGTAAACAAAGGAAAGCAATTGCAGAAGTCTAATTTACTATTGTAACTCTAATGCTCAAAAGTTAACATAGTACTATCTAAAATCAAATGAGGAATTATATGTTAACATCTGGCACAAAAATTTAAATCTGTATATTATAATTTGAAGCATATGAGGAACTTAGGGAACCAATGTCCTGGTCCTGTATTCCAGCTTCAGAAGCATGAAAGGGTTAAAATGCAATTTTCTTTAATTTTTTACTATGTTCTTTATCTAATACTTGGTCTTTGTGCCAAATATTTATTTCTGTAAGCATCTTTAAGTTGCCAAATATCAAAGGTAGAGAATCTATTTTGTATTGATATTTTGGAAGATTATTACCTTAGGGCCGATACTGTCACGATGAAATTCGTAGATTTTTCCAAGAGCTGCTACTGCGGTATCACGCAATGTTGTAACATCCCTAACTGGAAGTCTTTTACTCATGACATTACATAATCTTATGATACCCTCTGCACTTAAAAAATTACTTGTCATATTCCAAAAAACATCAATATATTTAATATATATACAAAAATAAACTTTCATAGTTTAAGTTAAGAGCTTAAATAACCTTTCAGAAAGGAAAAAAAGTTAAGAGCATACAGAAATTACCATTAGCATGGGCTTTAAATTGATCTCCTCCAAACATAGCACAAATACCAATCACCCGTGTAGCATGCTGTAATAATCATTACCCAAAAACTAATGTTCACATTTCTTATATAACAAGTAAAGAAAAAAAAAATATTGGCACATATTTAAAAATACCAGTTTGGAACTAGGATAGTTTCTCTTTAAAGCAAAACAGGAGGCTAAAATATATCTGTCATGATACCTGTTCAAATAGAACACAAGAACAAGATGTAATACTATTTGAGGCATTTATTATTGCTACATCTAAAATTATTGCTACAAGATAAAACCAATAATTTTTTATGTTCGGAAGAAAACAAATATTGCTACAATTAAACGATAAAAGAAACTAGATTTACGGTGGTAATTTGTCTGGGAATAGTGGGATGATAACGTTAAAAATGGAAATTCCAAAAGCTATCAATCTATCTGGATTTTCATGAGCCTGCAAAAGATTACATGAAAGGAATAATAAAATTTATGAGAAAAATAGCTGCAGGAGCACAATTTTAACTTAAGAATGATTAAGTAGAAGTTATAAAGCTATTCATCATAACATCCTGTCCATTTTGAATATGAATATTTTCTAGTTTCTTACTAGTTGACATCGTAACGAAGAGTGTCTGTGGATTGGATTGAATCTATTTTGCATAGAAGTGGCTTGGATTGATTTTTCAATTTTTCAAAAGAATAATCAAAAAAAGAATATAAAGTATAAAATATACAAATAAATCTATCATATCAAACATCACATCATATATAACTCAAATATAAATGGTAAGTTGAAAATAATCTTTTATTCTTGCAGGAAGTTGAAATTATAAATGCAGGTTTTCTAGCATGCTGATTATAACAAGCTTCAAGATGAGAAGAAATAGCAAAGGAGAACATACCAAAAACACAACAGCATTCGTCATGAGGTCATCAACATGTTGCACGAATCGGTCTTTAAATGTGTCAAGTGTTGTTTCTATTAAGTGAGCTACCCCCTGTGATGAGTAAAAAAGCTGATTATCATTCGGACTCTATAGGATCAATAAATGAAAATGAAAATGAAAATTTAGGAGCATAACAATTAGGTTAACACTCCGGTACCAAGTGTTTTGTTGGATATGATGCATAACTATTTACATATTAAGCATACTAGCACAAGGAGTGCATAGCTGCAACAGTCTGAACATAGTGAAAGAACATAACCTGAAGTGTATCTTCTGTTGGTAAAATTACAGGTCTACCTTCCAAAGTTCCCAATTCTTGTGTTTTCATTACTTGAGTTTTGCTAATCTTTTGTATTGCAGCTTTTATCACATTAGCAATAACCTTGATCATTTGATCATTGAAAAATGAACTACATATCTGCATAATGAACGCATGTTACTTATACGGAAAAATATGATCTGAACATATTACCAATATATATTTTGCAGAATTGTATTGTACCTGAATGCATTTGGCGAGTAACCTCAATAATGTTGTAAACAAAACACTATCTTTTTCCTGCATGTGTTTTGCAATGTCAAGAAATAAGTCGATGCTTAAACTGATAAATTAAAAAAGTAAAGACAATTACCCAATACCTTCTTCGAGATTTCAATCAGAGCTCGCACAATCCAGAAAGTTATGCCTCTTTTTGCGTCATTAGTTTTGTCACATACTTTAAGTGAGATTAATAAGTTTGGAAGACCTAGAAACAGAAAGTAAGTTAATTTATCAAAAATGGCTTAAACACAAATTTCAAGAGTTTAAATTGAACTCAAATAATTTAAATTTATATTCACCTAAAATAGAAGCCTTGCGAAGTTGAAAATTAGAACAACCAAGCAAGCGCATAAACATTGTAGCGACCTAAACATTCAAATACAAGAAACATCAGTTGCAGGTTTGATTTTTAGCTAGAAACCTCTACATAAACCAGAAACATCAGATCTATTGAACTAACCTCGCCAATGTGGGGGGAAAAGTTTATAGATGACCGAACAGCACAATATGACAATGTATTACAAGCCTGAACTATCATAGTTTCAACCAAATTCTTCTCATCGTCATCCTTGAGCTTATCAACCGTTAAGTCACGACGGGGTTCAGCAGTTCCAAGCAACATTGGCATAATTCTAGCAATAAAGTTGTTAATACTCAATCTAGGGCATTGACAGATGTGATCCAGAGCCTGCACAATGTTTATTCAATTAGGAATACAAACTTTAAACTATGAGTGAAATTGACTATCATTGATTTCAGATATACCTTTAGGATGATACATTTTGTTATGTAATCTGTATTGGTCAATTTTCCTTCAAGCGATATTAGAGATTCCATGACCTTCGAATGTTACATGATACATTAGCACAAAAAGAAATTAATTCACAATTATTTGGCAACCTTTAAGACATACGAATTTGTCACAAATTTACCAAAATTTTGAATGATATATACCAAGATCATAAGGTACATCATGATCATTCTTGAACAACCACAAAATTAAATATTTTTCTACTTATCTCAATTTTAACTTTGGTTTCAATAATACATCATATATAATTTGAGTCAACTCAAAGAATTAGGAGAAATACTAACCTGAAGAGCTTCCTGCTCTTCAAAATTATCTGGCCCAATTTCCCTAACAAGATATATCATGAATTCTAGACATTTAGCACAGAGCACCAGTTTGGGTAAACTGCTCCTATCAAACAAAAGGACTTTAAGTGCTTCCATCGTTGTATCGTAATAATTTTGGCGAAAATTTCCCTGCATGAAACAATTACACATCAAATCATATGAGGATAATTATTTACCGTAATAAAAACCTACATCATTCCTAGACTTCGGATGTTAGTTTATACCGGCATTAAAACTGCAAACGTTTTCAGGGTATCAATAGCTTCGATCTGTAACTTCTGCTTTTCATGCTGAAAAACCAATTAGCTTATTGTAAGTACATTAAACATAAGAAACCATAGAAAAATAATGGTTGAGACTACACAAATACGATATGTAAATATGCAGAAACAATCACACGGATTAATAACAGTATGCAATAATTGCATATAAAACCATAATACACGTGCAAATGAGAAGTTAATATATACACAGGGAAAATTAGAGACTAAGTACCTTAAAAAATACGAGTACTGATGCTACAATCTGTTCCACAAAAGGCGATATTTTGTCTAAACCACAATTTTTTACCAAGGAGTGAATGGCGATAACAGCATTTAACTGAAGAAAGTAGTAAACAAAGGATATCATTTATAAAACAACTTAACAAATAGTGCTTCAAAGTATACATAGAAATACTTCATTGAAATCAGCTTTTAAAAAAAAACAAGCAACTTTTTAGCTGACTGTTGCTAGGTAAAAAAAACATGTAAATTGAAACAAAGAAAACAAGCAACTCTTTATAAACAGGTGTCAATCTGCAGCACTAATATGACCGTACCTGTACACGGGCACAAGAGTTACATCTAATGATGGGAACTAGTTTCTCCAAAAAATTCTTGTGATATTGAGCCTGAATTAGTAGTTCCTTATGTTTACTCAAAAACGTAATTGTTGGCATAGTAGCCCAAAGTACTCGAGGGTCCAAATCATCCAGTGACTTAAGGACCAGCATCGCAACTTGGTTAAAGTATAGCATCATATCCTGTGGTAGAAAAAGGGAAGAGAGAATCATATATGAATGAGATTGTTAGCATTACAAATAACATAATATGAATGAAATCAGCAAATATTATTTGAGTGTATTCATAATGGTCAACTTCAGGTACAGGAATGTATGGTGCAAGTAACCAACAAAGTGTTACAAGCCGAGTATCCGAGTTAAATATTATTGATTGATAAGTGAAAGTCCACAACTCGGTGGTGTCATTAAGATTTAGGTTTCTATAAGAGAAACCAAAATACAAATGCACAACTTAATCTGCATAAAGTTACAAACAATGCAGTACGACTGCAGACCTAATTAAATCCTTTATCACGATTTACCCTAGCTCACACGATTTATCCTTAATCATTTTTTTTTTGTAATGCTTAGAAACACGTATTTGCTTCTGAAAACAATATTCTACAGAGTACACAGAAAAATTACTTGACATGACATGATTTCTATAAGGTAACGCATCATCAAGAAAACACTTGAGCTTAAAGCTTATTCAATATCATATATCATGTATATGCATACATACCTTCCCTTTGATGTTACTCTCTGCAATCCAACTAATGGCAAGCATTGCTGCACAACGGAACCACCAATCAACATGAGATACATATTGCATTGTCATCATCTCAATTGCCGTGGGAACAAAAACATCTTCATGCCCATCTGTAGTGAGCGATTTGAACAAGAAGACCCCGTGGTAGAAAGCATCTAACATCCCAGCAGTAATACAATTCTTATCATCAACATCATACCAAAGAGGATCATCAATAACACACGACAACATGTTCACAGCAATCGTAACTACCCTTCTCACTTCCTCATGAGAAAGATTTTTTATCAAACTTCCCATCTCCTTCAAGTTCGCTGAACCAACATCTTTGATGACACAAACTGCGTAAAATTTAAGTTCTTCGCTCACATCTTCTACCTCCGTTACTCGAATCATGCACCAAAACACTTCACCAAGTTTCCCCTTAAAGATGTTTCCGTCATCCAGCTTAGCTAAATCCCCCAAACGTTTAATCCGATTCCCCAGAATCTCTTCTTCTCCATGTTGATTGATAATATTCAACAAAACCGGCAAGAGAAAATCGTATACGTCTGTTCTCTGAAGATCCTTCGACAATAACATCAACGAAAGGGATGCATTGAATGCCAATGCATTCAATTCCTGATCCATCGAGTTAATCAAATTTGAGATGTTTGAGAATACGAGATCAAGGTTCCCTTGATTCAACCAGAATTCTCTGTTTTGAACAACGAGCGCTGAAAATTCCGTTAACAACAAAAGCCCCTTCTTTTTGTTGGATCTCACGTCCCCAGAAATGCAATCACAAACATACTGGAGAAGCTCCACCCAACTGCTGTAAGTAAACCGGTACAACCTGTCAGCGAATAAACCCATCATTTCGCATAGCGAAGGAAACAGAATTTCTTCGGATTCTACCTTGAGCGAATTAAAGAGAGGATTTTTTAGCTCAAGAAGGATAGACAAACTCATTGAACTGTTTATCCCTCTGGGAAGTGTTTGAAGGATGAGAGCAACGATTTCGGTTCTTGTTTGCAGCGAAGGGTGGAGTTCGAGGATTTTGGCAAGCTTCAATGAGAAGCCATTAACGTACTGGTGTGCGAATGATTTAAAGATTTTCATTAAAGATTCGTTATTGGTTTGAGTGTATTCTTCGATTGCTTGTTGCAGCAACGTGAGGTCGTTGGGTTCGAGGAATCTTGTTGCGTGTTCTTGAAGTTGGAGGCCGTGGATGAGTGATTTATCTTGGTTGTGTTCGATGCGCCTTCTCTTGTTCATTATTTCTTCCAAGTGATTGCGCAGTGGCGGGTTTATGTCCGGATCAAACGGATTGCGTAGGGGAGGTTGTTGTGGTGGTGGTGGTGGCGGTGGTGGTGGCGAATAAGGTCTCTTGGTAGAGGCAGAACTAGAGGTTGACGCCATTGTTGAGGGGAAGGTTGAAACTTGAAACGCAGATTTTGGAGGGAAAAGTAGCTGTTAGTGTTATAGAGGGAAATATAACTGTTTCTGTTGTGGCAGTTGTCCACGTCAGCTTTTCAATTGATTCTTTTCACAGTGATGATGGGCTTGGGTTTGGACTTGGGCCTGAAGCCCGTTACTCAGCTCTGTCCGACCAAGAACACGTGTTTAATTAATTTGAGTTAATAAATAGATGAATGATTTCTTTCAAAAAATAGATGAATAATTATTGTAATAGACATAAAGATGAAATGGTTAAATAATTTTTTTATCCTTATAAAATTTTGCTTTCAATCATTATAAAAAATTTCTTCAATATTTAGTCTTCTAAATATTTTTCGTAGTCACTTTTGGTCGTAGCTTTAAGTTAACTCATGTATCTCATGATAAATTTTTGGTCTCCCATTTTTTGGCGGAGCTCGAGAGACCTCACGGTGGTCGGCAAGTGCAATAGAGTTATGATGGTTCGTTATGATGGTTCACCGCCTCCTACCATTGCAGCTATTAGTAAACTTAAATAATAATAAATAAATAAATAAAAGGAATTTTTTTAAGGAAAATGTTTGTTAGACACTAGATAGAGAGAGAAAGTAAGGTGGTAGATTGATAATGTGAGATAAAGAGAAAATGAGGTGTTTAATTAGTTTATACAAATTTTGAGTGTCAAAATATTATCGTTGAATTTTTAAATAATAATAACTTTTTAAAGGGTGTCACTTATGATATATCGAATCGGTTTTGTGACAACTTTTCCAACAACTTAAAAATAGGTTTTCAGATGTAATGTTGTAAGTGGATCACGTAGTTACTCATCCTGACCATCTAATCTAAAACCGACGTTCAAGATTGGTTATAGTTGATTTATGTAGTGTTTGATCTAAACCGTCTGATTTGAAATCGATGGTTGAGATTTAAAACAGCGTGCAATTGCGGACTTTTATAATAGCCTATGATATTTTGGCATTGTGTTTTAAAGCTTTTTTTCTTTTGCTTTTACGAAAATACCCATATATCCATAAGGTTGTCGATATATGTTCAATCAAATATCATTTTGTGTCAAATTGGGGTAGAAATTCAAGGGGTTATATGAAACATTGTCCTTAAAAAATAAGAAAAACATACATCAGACCCAACCATATCTGAGTTCATCATCCACCTTTAATCCTCTTCATACTCAGCCAATCTCCCTTCAACATTAACCATTCCTCCCACCTACACTGCCGCCTCAAGCTCTCTGAGTAATTGTGATCTTTGAACAGGAAGGCATTGGTACGGTAAAAATGCACCATTTTCAAGAACCGAAGTTATATTTCCAATATGATATAGACCGATACTACTGCGACAGCTGACAAGAACATCTGCAAGAACCAAAGAGGAACTTTGAAATTTGCAGCAAGCTATGCCGAGCTCGAGTCATCAAACTTCCAATACAAGGACATCTGAATTGAGCATCTATCAATTGTTTACACTAACTGTGGCCTTCCTAATCATACCACTGAGCACTGAGGAGCTCACAAGCAGATACTGATAATAGCAGCTATAACAACATTCCTAAAAACTACATTTAGTAGGATAACACTGATAATTACACCTTGTTGGTATTGAAGAACTAGCAAGATCTATATGAGGGACCATGTATATTCTTGGAAGAAAGCTATAGCATCAAACCACCTTCATACTTGATGGCAGACACATCACTGCTAACAACTTCTCAAATTCCTCAAGTTAAGGAATCCTTTATGGGAATATCACATGCATACGTGAAGGCATTTCTATATTCTGCATGATGTTTTTTTCATCAAAGCCAGTCCTAAATGAAAATACAGCAAAATAAATTATACTTCTTGCTCTGTGAATTACTCTCCCAGAAATAACATTTAGAAGGAATGCGTGGTCCTACGAAAAGATTTTACTTTACTATGGTATCTATCCAGCTGAGGGAAGGCGAGTTACACATCCCATCACCACGTCAGTCTTGATTGTATAAAGTAAACAAGCCTTTACAACACTTATTTTGAAATAAACTATTGATTGAAGAGATCGGTCACAACTTATTAAAAGAACCAATAGTATCTCCCGAGGACCAAAACTAGTATCTTCCAGCCATATGTCTCATAATTGCAGTTGGGAAATTGACATTGATATGGTGTTTAGTGCGTTACTAACAATATTTTTTATGTTAAACTGAAATCAGGAACAATTGTCGTAAATATAGATTTGATTAAATTTATCATTCAAATCATTAATTTCTATCGTTGAATGTACAGCTAATAGCATATAAGTTTACTCAGAGCAGTACCATTAATGAATTTTGCAGTACCATGAAATAAGTTGATTAATTTCCATGGATTGATAGCTTGGATAAGACACTTCAAAAATCATTCTAACTGCTGAACATAAGTTGTAAAATATTAAACAGAAAAGAAGGGACATGACAAAATAAATCATAAGCTACAGTTATGTAGGTAATTGAGCTTAAGCTTCTCAATATCATACACAAGCAAGACTAGAAAAATAACCTACATAAGGTTTTGAAAAATTTATTTGAATATCTGAAAATTTAAAAACAATAGGTTAAACAAAGAATTTTAACAGATTAGATGGAAGAAATCGATGGACTCGAAAAAGGAGAAAGTCGGTCACCATTTTGACTAGTTGGATAGAAACTCTATAAAAAGAAGGAAAACAAAAAGCATTATCCAATAAGCACATTGCACGGAGAAGATAAAAACCTGCGATTATGTCTTTAATTAGTGACTGTTTAGGTTAAGACGGGAATAAGGACCAGATTAGGTGACAAACAGAGGGTGATTTAGGCAGAAAAACATCTTTGTTCTATCCTGCAGTTTGTGGTTAAATTCACAGTTCCACGCCACTCAACAATTGTACTTGACCGATTAATTACTTTCATCAAAACAAATCCCCATACCAAAAATTATGTTTTATAGTAATTTGTTATAAGAGTCAAATCTCATGGTATACTTAACGAAGGGATGCTTGCGAAAAAGGAAAAACACATCAGAAAAAGAGTATAAAACTACTGTACATCTTCAAGTAAAAAAAAAAAATTAGCTATTGCCCATTAGTATTATTTGCATGTAAAAATGTGGTCATATTATTCGTAGTTGTCTGTACAAATCTTTCTGTACCTTTACACAATGGAAGATTGAAATCTTCCTTTCTTTTTCTATTGTACAATTCAATTTGAAACCAAAAAATCATGCACCTCCTTCAGTTCCAATTGAAGCCTAATAACTAGAGGAAGGTATAGTTCTCGATGCTTCCTCAGTTCCAATTTCCATTCCCTCATGTTGAACTATGAAGTCCATCATCTGATTAATAGCTTCCTCAGTTCCCAGGCGGTTATGTCCAGATAAAATCTATAAAGAAAATATATATTACACATACAAGAACAAAATGTTAATTCAAATAAATCCCTATTTCACAAAGTAAACAAAATTGTTTCTACTTACTTCTTTTGCGACCGAAATAATCTTGGGAAGATTCTCGTTATAACTTCCAAATAGGTGTTCATCTGACCTGATTAAGAACAAGTTTACAACATTTGCTTAGACCAATACATGTACCAAAGAATAAATGTAATAATATTTTGAAAGTGGTCAAAAGAAGAATTAAGAATACTACAACACCTTTGTATCAATTTAGAAAGCAGCCCATGTGCATATATAGCTTCCTTGAAATCATGCTTCAGTGGCAAGAAGTATAACCATTTTTTAACTACCTGCTCAAAAGCATTATGATTGAGGATAACAGAAAATGTGCAACAGCAGTAAACATTGCACAGGTCAACAGTTGCAGAAGTCATGTTGATATTATAGAATCTTGAGAAAAATTAGCAATTAATCTAATTGAAGATTCTAATGATGAATTATATGTTAACATGGTTAACACTTTCTAACAACTGCATATAAATTTTGTTTTATGATTTATACTTTAAAGCATAAGAGGAACTGGTGGAACCAACATGTCGTGTATTTCCGTCCTGCTTCAGATGCTTGAAAGAATAATATTGTATCAGCAAAGCAACTATTATTTCTCACGTGATAATCTTATTTTAATAATTATTTTCTCATATGAACTAATTAAGTCACCAAAATTGACAAATATCAAAGCTAGAGAATCTATTTTCAATTGATATTTTGGAAGATTATTACCGTAGAGCCGGTATTGTCACGGTGAAATTCACAGATTTTTCCAAGAGCTGCAACTGCGGTATCATATAGTTCACTAGTTGAAAGTCCTTTACTGATGACTTTACTTAGATATGAGATACCCGCTGCATAAAACTTATTACTAAGATATATGTATATATATATATATATATAGTATACTTTAGTACTCCTATATTTAAGAGCTTAAAGAAGTTACCACTAGCAAAGAATTTAAATTGATTTCCTCCATACATAGCACAGATACCAATCGCCCGTGTAGCATGCTGGAATAATCATTACCCAAAATTAATGTTCATTTTTCCAATATATAAATTAGTAGAGAAATTACATTATTGACACATTTGAAATTACCAGCTGGGCACAAGGATAATTTTTCTCTAAAACATGACAGGAGATGAAAATATATCTGTTATGATACCTGTTCAAATAGCACACAGGGACAAGATAATGTTGTCAAGAGAGACATTTATTATTGCTATAACTTCAGACGAAACTGATAAAATAAACTAGATTTACGGCGGCAATTTGTCTGGGTATAGTGGCAGGATAACGTTAAAAATGGAAATTGCAAAAGCTATCACTCTATCTGGCTTGTCATGGGCCTGCCAAAGATTACGCAGAAGCAACAATAAAATTTATGAGAAAGATGACGCAAGGGCACAAAAATTACTTAAAATTATTAAGTAGAGCATATAACGATATTCATTATAACAATCCCGTCCAATTTGAACAGGTGTTTGTGGATTGGATCATTAAGCAGAAAATGGATTCAAAGGGTGTTTTATTGAAAATAATTTGGTTAGGTGTTTGAATGAATGTTTTCCTAGACACAATTATATGTTCATTTTTTAATTTAATTTAGTTTTTTCTTGCACCGAGTTAACCGGGTTTTGATTATACTACATAGACCCATTCCTAAATAAACTCTAAATCATCAAACTTTAATATGTTTGTGGTTGAGTTTGAGATTAAAAAATTTCGTCAAATCAAAATTTAGCTCGGAACTTGTTTTAGCTTCTCTTGTGATCTATATTACGCTTGTTTGATATGCTGGTTTTCTTTCAAGATGATTATAACAAGGCCATTTAAAAAACATCGAGATGAGAAGACCATACCAAAAACACGGCAACATTTGACATGAGGTCATTAACAGGTAGCATGAGTTGGTCTTCAAATGTGTGAATCGCTGTTGCTGTTAAGTTGACTACTTCCTGTGATGAATAAAATTGGTATATTTGATCAATTTAGCTTTACATTTATACTCTACTGATTAATAAATTAAAGTAGATGAAAATTTAGAAGAATAATAATTATAGATCAACGGTGTAAATACGTCCTACACATATATCCATTCATATTTTCCTTTTTATGATATAATGAGACTTATTATGAGAATTTAAAGATATATCCTCAATTGGCATAATATAACGCATGTGTATACAATAACAAGAGAATTTAAAGATATAACCTCAATTGTTTCTTGCACTGACAAAGATCTAAATACATCTTCCAAGGTCCCCACCTCTTGTGCTTTCTCTATAATAATCCTTCTCCCCGACTCTTGTGCTTTCTCTATTTCAAATTTAATAATCCTTCTTATTGTATCGTTTATCTCGTCAGTAACAATCTTGATCAATTGATCAGTGAAAAATGAACTAGAGGTCTGCATAATGAACATTTGTTACTAATATGAGAAATATATGATCTAAACATATCATCAATATATATATATTTTGCCCAATTGTATTGTACCTCAATGCATCTGCCAAGTAACCTCAATGCTAATGTAGAAAAATCCCTATCAGTTTCCTGCATGTGTTTCACATTGGCAAGAAATAAGTTTCCTGCATGTATAAACTGATAAATTAAGAAGTAAGAACGATAACCAAATACCGTCTTCAGCACTTGAGTCAGAGCTTGCACAATGATGAAAGTTGCATCTCTTTTAGTGTCATTACTTTTGTCACCTAATATAACTGAGAGTAATAGTTTTGGAAGACCTAAATACAGAAAGTGAATTATTTTATAAAAATTAGTTTTAACCCAAATTTCAAGATTTTAAGTTGAACTAAAATAACAAATTTATATTCACCTAAAATAGAAGCCTTGCGAATTTCAGAACTAGAACAACCAAGCAAATGTATAAACATTGGAGTGACCTAAACATTTAAATACATGTTTAATTAGTCACATGTTTGTTTTTTAGGTGAAGTCTCTACATAAATCACAAACAACATATCTATCTATCGAACCAACCTTGGCAATGTGGGGGGAAAAGTTTATAGATGACCGAACAGCACAATGGGACAATGTATTACAAGCCCGGGCTCTCATAGTTTCAACCAAACGCTTGTCCTTGTTGCTTAGGCTACAAATGAGCACATCCATCGGTTAATAACAAGAGAGCATTAGTTGAATGGGTTTATAATAGTTTTCTTTGAATATTAGCTAGTCTGTTTCAACATTCATTCATTTCTTAAATTGGGGACATGCAAAAACACATTGTTCCCAATTTTCATTCCTATTTAACTGTGTGATTTGCCTCAAAATTCCACAAACGTTGCTCATTCGATTGGAACTAACAGAAAATATTTTATCCTTGTAGCACTAAAATATATTGGCAAACCTATCATCATTGGTCTCCTCGCCCGTTAAGTCAAGAAGCGGCTGAGCACATGCAATCAACATTGGCATAATTTAATCTATAAATTTGTCAACACTCACTTTTGGGCATTGACAGATTTGATCCAAAGCCTGCACAATATTCATTCAGTCAGTGTTAACTTTCAACTAGCGTTATAATGGTAAATGGCCTATCATTGATTTCAAAATATACCTTTAAAATGATACATTTTGTTAAGTATTCTGTATTGCTCAATTTTCCATCAAGTGATATTAGAGATTCCACCACCTTCAAATGTTACAAGATAAATTAGCACAATAAGAAATCATTGCATAATTATTTGGCAACCATTAAGATATATTATATATCACAAATTTAACCAAATTTTGAATGATATATACCAAGATAATTAGGTAAATCAAGACTAATCTAGAACATTGCAAAAGTAATTGTACGACCTATAAAATTGAATATTTTATATTCCTCTTTTAATTTCTACTTATCTCTATTTTAAATATGGTTTCAATTTTACACTATATATAATTTGAGTCAATTCAAAAAAGAATTAGAAGAAATACTCACCTGAACAGCTTCCTGCTCTTTGAAATCATCTGGCCCAACTTTCCTAACAAGATAAACCATGCATTCTTGACATTTGGCACAGAGCAACAATTTGGGTAAACTATACTTATTGGACAAAATAGCTTTCAATGCTTCCATTGTTGTATCGTAATGATTTTGGCGAAAAATTCCCTGCATGCAACAATTAGACATCAAACTACATTAGAATTAATTATTTACTGTGATCAAAACCTATGTCATTCCTAGACTTCAGATATTAACAAGTACCTGCATTGAAACTGCAAACGATTTAAGGGTATCAATAGCTTCGACCTGTGAAAACACGGAAAAAACCATTTAGCTTATTGTAAGTACATAAAACATAAGAAACCATAGAAAAATAATGGTTGAGACTACACCAATAAGATGTGTAAATATGTAGAAACAATCAAATGGATTAGCAATAAAGGTTACCTGCATTGTTGCTATGTTATGGTGTCCAGAGGTAAATAGAAACATATAGAAACATATTATAAATATAAACTAAGAAAACGAGCAACTTTACATTAACAGATATCAAGTTGTAGCATTAATATGTTTGTACCTGCACACGGGCACAAGAGTTACACCTAATGACAGGAACTAGTTTCTCCAAGAACTTCTTGTGATATTGAGAACGCATTAATAGTTCCTTACATTCACTCAAACACTTAACTGCATGCATAGTAGCCCAAAGTACTCGGTAGTTCGGCTCATCCAGTAACTTAAGGACCAGTATCGCAACTTCGTTAAAGTATAGCATCATGTCCTGTGGTAGCGAAATGGAAAAGAGAATCACATATGAATGAAATTATTGGCATCATCACTAACTTGAAATGCACAGAATGGGTAAAAATAGTAATGAAAATCATTTTCTGGCATTGTATACACTCAGAACCTTGTAGTTTTTGCATAATGGTCAACTTCACAGTTCACACACAGGAATGTATGGTGCAGGCATCGATTAATAAATAACATTCTAATGGCACAATTATAAGTAACCAACAAAGACTTACACACTGAGTATACTCCATTAGACATTCATTTGTTAAATACTATTGATTGATCAGAGAAAGTTTATATGGATTGAAACTATTCAAACTCAGCAGTGTCATTAAAATTTAGGCCTGTGTAAGAGAAACCAAAAGACAAATACAAACCTTCATCTGTATAAAGTTACACACAACTACACATCATGACATACGTATATCAAGATCAAGGCTTTAAAAAAAATGGTCCGCCTGCAACTGTAATTGTGGCCACAGTGCAAATATTTCCCTTGTTCCTGCAGCCACTTCTCAACCTCAATTACGACTGCTTAAACTGTATTTAACTAAAACTTTTCGTAATATCCAGGATGACAACACAATATGACCACAATTTAATCTTAGCTCGCATAATAACGAAAATGGGAGGGAAAATGAAGTCTAATGGCTTAGAAACAAAAACATGCTTCTCTAAACAATGTACTAAATAGCACACACAGAAATCATGCAAAACTTTGAAGTGGTCCCATCAGAATCTGTTGAAGTATCTATTGAATTTACATGACACGATTGCTCTTTCTACAAGGTAATGCATGATCAAGAAAACACTTTATGGATTTAAAGCTCGTTGAATATCATATCCCAATTATACGTACCATCTCGTTGAGGTTTTTCTCTGCAATTGAAGCAATGGCAAGCATAGCTGCATTGCGTAACCGCCAATCAACATTCGATGCATATTTCGTTGTTATCATCCCAATTGCAGTGGGAACAAACACATTTTTATCCCCATCTAAAGAGAGGCAATTGAACAAGAACTGTCCACGATAGAAAGCATCGGAAAACCCCGCCTCTGTACAATTCTTATCATCCACATCATACCAAAGAGGATCATCAACAACACACGACAGCATGTTCATAGCAACCGCAAATACCCTCTTAACTTCCTCCAGAGAAAGATTCCCAATCACACTTTCCATCGCGTCCACATACACCGTATCAAGCTCCTTGGTAACAACTATCGCCTCACACATCTCCTCCTCGCTCGCAGCTTCTACTTCCGCTACACGAATCATGCACCAAAACACTTCACGATGTGCCCCCACCAAGATATTTCCCTCATCCAACATAACTAAATCGCCCAAACGCTTAACCCTATCCACCAAAACCTCTTCTTCCCCATGTTCATCGATAATACTCAACAAATTCAGCAACAGAAAATCGCATACATCTGTTCTCTTAAGCTCCTGCGACAATAACATCAACGAAATCGATGCATTGTATGCCAATCCCTTCAATTCCTTATCCGCATAAGTCCAATTCAAAATACTCCCAAATACAACATCAAAATTACCTTGATTCAACCAAAACGCTCTCTCATTTGCAACATCCACCGGTAATACTGTTAACAACAAAAGCCCTTTCTTATTCTCCAATTGCGCTTCACTGGAAAAACAAGCGATAACATACTCAAGAATCTCCACCCAACCACCAAGAGAACACCGGTAAAACCTATCAGCAAGTAAACCAATAGCTTCGCATAGCGAAAGAAACAGAATCTCTTCAGATTCCACCTTAAGCGAATGAAGAAGAGGATTCTTCAGTTCGAGTAAGATAATAGAATTGAAAGGACCGTTAATTCCTTCGGGAAGAACTTGAAGAAGATGATTAACTGTTTCGATTCTCGTTTGAATCGGAGGTTGAAATTCTAGAAGCTTCGCGAGTTTGAGAGCGAATGCGTTAGGGTAATGATGTGCGAATGATTTAAAAATTATGAATAACGATTCGTCCTTGGAATTCGCGTACTCGTCGATTACTTCTTGAAGCGATGAAAGATCGTTGGATTGAAGAATCGTTACGACATGTTGTTGAAGTTCGAAGCCGTGGAGGAGTGATTCGTCTTGGTTTTCTTCGATGCGTCTTCGTTTGTTGACTATTTCTTCCAAGTAGTTGCGCGATGGCGGGTTTATATCCGGTTCGAAAGGGTTGCGAAGGGAAGATTCTGGCGGAGGTGGCGGTGGTGGCGGAGATGAGACGGAGGCGGAAGTGGAGGTTCGGAGGCGGTTTTTGGAGGGAAAAGTGAATTTCAGTTTCATTCTGTTGTTGCGGTGTTCCACGTCAGCTTTTCTGTTGAATTTCACAAGACAGACAGTGGCAGTATTGTAATTTTTGAAGAAGGGTTTTTCTCTTATTTACTGGGTTAATGTGATGGCAGTAAAAGCCCGTTACTTAACTCTCTTGTCAAAGTTGTCATTGTAAACTGTTACTTGAGCTCTTATCGAAGACTTGAGGAGTTGGGATGTCACATAGTTTCATGTTGTAGTAGATCTCAATTGTTAATTTAAGATTAATTGGTTTAAATTTTAAATTCGGTTTCACACATCAAAACGATATGAGCCGCTTTTTTTTTGTGGTGACGATGATTCAAATCTATTACAATGTTCTCTTGTACCAATAGGAAATCCAATTCGATATTACATTGCTTCTAAGATGCGAATTGTTTTTGTTTTGTTGACCCTCTAGTTATTAGGGGAAAGAGACTCTAGTAATCCGGATTTTACAATGAGGTAAGAAAGATAGTTTGACTAAGAATTATTCCACCAAAAAATGAAACTCAGATTCTCTCAAACGATTCGTTATTTATTGTAGTCAAAACAGAATCATAAATGGTTTGCCCCTGTAAGCTCATAATATTACTTCCGATGTACACATTTCAAATAATTTTTTGGCTAAAATATGGTACTCGTCCCTGCAAATATGTCTCGTTTAAGTTTTGGTCCCTGTAAAAAAAAAAATTGTTTTTGGTCCCTGCAAAATTTTTTGTTTTTTAAAATTGTCCCTCCAGGG
>Ga0315913_1000828_pt1 | contig 30581 bp, 9 predicted proteins | sample MpolsnodulesMG_FD_207736 | JGI IMG/M metagenome (GOLD analysis project Ga0315913, IMG submission 207736) | Medicago polymorpha root nodule microbial communities from Los Angeles, California, United States - small nodules | ecosystem: Host-associated > Plants > Roots > Nodule | place: USA...
ACAACCCTTCCATTTTCTTTACCTCCTTATTATTTACTCCCCAAATTGAAATTTTCTACGTTAATTTCAATTCAATTTCTCATAGTATGATTATAAATATCTCTACTGTGTATTTTGCATTACTTGTACCACTTCAGAACAACTACGGGAGGTTTGGAATTAGAGCAACAAGACAATATTAAATATTGATGCTCATGCGAAACATGGAGCAGTGCTCTCAGAATCATTTCGAGAATCAATCGAAGAAGTACCTCCCTCAGAACAATGATTATAATGAAAAACAGGGCAATGATCCCAATTTTAGTGTCCTTTAAACTACCCATAAACTTTCTCCAGTGATGGGTTCATAAAACTAACCGTGAAAAAGAAAAAAAAGGTTAACAGAAAATTAACAGTGTTAACATGTAAGGGAGGTGTAAGTCTATATGATGAAAACTTAAGGGAGGTTATTGTATGTTTTAAGACTAGAGAGGATGTCAGTGTCATTTTAATAAACCTCAGGGGAGGTGGGTGTAATTATCCCTTCATTTAGATATGGTTAATCGTATTATTTTAGTTTAGTTTTTAGGAAAAGAAACTTATAACATTTCATTACTTAAAATATGTGTATTTTTACCAAAATCTCGAAACTAGCTGAGGTTGTTACCACCTTAACTAATATATGAGTTGTCTCATTTGTTTGTCTCATCAAAAACTCAACACTAGAGTTAACATAATATTCTTCAAAGATAGACTTACAATTATGAATAATCAAGCAATACTACTCTATAACATCTTAATGTGCAAATGAAAAACTATCCACCACTTCTTTGGCATCAAGCTCAAAATAAATAGATCCAAAATGTAGACGATGACCCATTCTAAAGCTGATAACAATATAAGTTTCTCCAACATGTACCTCACAAACTGGAGTAAACTATTAGATTTTGTCAAAACAAGTGTCTCTATCATCTCTTATGCAAACTCGTATTCCAACTCTATTAGTATACTAAAAGAAAGAATCGCTAATATTGCACTTAAATCGCGCCCTTCAGTTGGTTTAATCCATTTCACACTACCTGCTTGTCGTGGCTGCGCATAAGGTATGTTATAAATCCTACGTGTATCTTGCCAATCATGGAGCACAACTTTTCCTCTACAGAAAGAAATCATATTGTTTTAGTTGATTTTTACAAACTTTACTCATACACTTAAGTCAAAAATATTATAACTCAGTAAACACAAATTTAAACTTTTTTAATGGAACAAATTCAAACTTGTTATCACTCAATTGTACACAAATATGTTTGCAAACAGGGGCAAGTCTTAGTTGGGGACGGGGATGTGTCATGATGATCTTAAAACTTAGTTGATTTCTTTCTCATTGTTTGATGTGAGACTTTGATGAATACCAATTTTATGTAAGATACTCTCACTTCATCTAAAGTCTCACATTTCTTTACTTTGTTGTCATCTTCATCTTCACACTTGTAGAAGGAGTACTCTTCAACTTTCCTGACTTCTCTACTAGGCTTCACAAATCCTCCATGAATTTTGGACTTGTGTGTTGCCATAAAGAGAAGTTCATCCTTCTATCAAACAAAGGAGCATCCAACTTCAAAATATCCATAACACTATCTAAGAGAAAACACAAATAAGATGATAATTAACCTCTCTTGAAATGAATGCCGCATGGCAGCTTCTATTCTTTCCTTGATCGGAACCTTTGCTCTGATGCCGGTTGTTAGGAAAATCGTCAATATGAAATCTCTAAACAAGCGGAACCACAACCATAAAAGAAGTAAAAGAGACAAAAAAAAACTCATAAGATTGTGGTTAGACACTTCATACCTACATTCACAATCTCTCGACAAAATACTTATTACTAAGCTTACAATTTGTACAAGAGAAAATTGCAAACCCTCTAATACAATTTTTTTGGACAAATTGCAAATTCTCTCAACTTTTTCACAATTGTAATTTTTATAAGGACAAAATTGCAAGCCTCTCAATTATGATATTCATACGAAAAAATTACAAACTCTCTCATGACACATAAATATCGAGCCCCAATTACACCAATGAAACTAGAGATATTGAGTTGGCATAGTGGTGTTGAATTGATACTTTAAAGTGTATTCCTCTTAAAATTTCATGTTTGGTTTTCTCGCGGGTGCCATTTTTCGATGAGCTAAATTCATACAGAGTTATGCTCTGACTTTAAATGGGCCATCGCAAGTGGACGGTAGGATTGAATCCATCAGATTAGTCGGTCCTTAAGCTGGATACCGTTTCTTTTAAGAAAAAAAGCTTTGTGTATGTAAATATATTTTTAACAACAAATGTTAGTAGATATTTTATTAGATTGATATTTTCTCCTTCGTCTGAGTTTGGACTCAAACCTCCAACTAATGTTCTTTTAACTCAAATCAACTGAGCTACTAAACTCTCTATTTTCTTCCCACTACGCGACGTGGGACTTAGATGGATATCAATTTTACACAACACCTATTTCTATATTTCAGTTATATTCGTTTAAAAGAAAAACTGCACAAAATAAATCAAATGTAAAGAATATACGAAAAATAAATTCAATGGTGAAAGGAAGGACTACGGTGAATAAACGCAATATATAGGTGTCTCATAGGAGAATGAAAAGAATATATTATTTTAATTATTTTACTAATGAGAGGAATCAAAATCCAACTTAATCTAATTTTGTCTCCCCTCCAAAATGAGGCAATTTAGAGAGAAATGAAGTTTATTTTAATTTAGATTCCCTTAGCCTTATATTAATTGTGATATTTTTTAGAGGAAAAAGTGTAGAAATGTAATGGTTTACTTTTTTCTTTAGAATTTCACTTATTTCTTTGTCGAATCAAGCATAAAGTATTTTAAAATCTCTTTTCTTTTCTCTCTTAATTTTTTTTTCCGTTGAATCAAGCATACCCTTAAAACATATAGCTGACGATTTAAAAAATGATGTGTTGTTGAGGTCAACATTTCAAATTAAAAAAACTAGAATTAATGTAAGTGAAAATAAGTGCCTCTAACACTTTGGGTATTTTTTTAACAAAAATAAACGATATTCATTCATTCAAATTGACAGAGTACATCGATACAATACAAATCTAAATTTGCTAAAAACAAAAAGGATGAATCTAACACTTTTTGGATATTAAAATAATATAATTATGTAATTCGATTATTCCAAATTACTAAATGACAAATTAGTCCTCTGAAAAATAATGATAGCAATAAATTCAATTGATTCAAATAAGTCTCGATCATAAAATAAAGATCAATGAAAATTTTTAACAAAATATGCAATGAAATGACTGACAATCCATTTTAGAGTTTATTTTACCATTCATAAATTTTAAGGGCCAACAAGCAAAAAAACAAAAAATTTGAAGAGCCACATTACTTAATCCAACAATTTTAAAAAATAAAAATAATGATTCACATTCACTAACCAAAAAATTAAATTAAATAAATCAAAAGACATAGTCATAAAAAGGGGAATATCCGAATATGTAACAATTTATGATTGGTTTTTTTACCCTTTTTTCTTTTTTAAAAAACTCCGAACCTTACATATTGTATGCATTGTTCATGCCAAACTAAGTTCGGACTTTGAAAAAAAGTTATATAACAAAAAAGGAATATTACGAGAAGAATCTAGGAAGCAACTATTGGCAATTTGTGTTGTAAGCTGTCTTAGCCACACCACTCGACGACCCATTTTCTGTTCAACAACCGTCGCCTCCCCGGTCGTTCAAAGTAAGCTTCTCCTCTTCTCTTTATTTTATAAGCAATTAGAATATGCAGATTGGGGTTACATTAGAGATCTTTGGCGATGTTTATCAATTACTTTCAGAGACAATGATATATTTAAATAAATTAACAATTATTTTGGAGAACTTATGAAAATAAGCTGAAAACAATCTATGAACATGTCATAAGTTTCTTACTATTTAGATGTAGACCTAGAAACCGATTCTGTTGAGTGAATTACCAATTTAGATATGAAATTTAAAGAAATTTCAAAATGATATTTGAAATTGAAAATCATTCTTCAAAACTGTCCCAAATTGATCAACCCAAAAAGGATAATGTGGTCAAAGATTTTCAATTTCAGGGATTATTTTAGAATTTCGATAGTTTTTTGATGTTGTTCATGCTTGATATTTATGTGAAATTTTTCTTTAGAACCTTTTGTGTTTTGGTATTTTTAAGTTTAGTGAACTGAATGATATAAATTGTTGCCTGGTTTGGAAGTTCAGTAGTAGTATGGAGCTGCATTTGTGTGTCTATTGTTCTTGTTATGATCCTTTTCAACTTTGTTGTTTTTTCATTTACTTTATGCATGATTTAGCTTCAAAAATGTATTTCAATAGTGTTATGTTTGTAAGGTTTAGATGATTTATTTTTTGGGGCGAACAGTTTTGTTTGTTTTTCATGTAATATCTCTTTTATAATTTTCCCACTCTGTTGGGAAAAAGCATTTAAGAGAAAATTGTCAAGTATCAACTAGATTGTGCAGGATGTCGGATTTGGAACCACCCTTTAGACCACGAGAGAAGATTATTGAGAAGCAGAAGTATTTCCAGCATATCCCGAAACACACATACCTGAAAGGGCCATTTGATAGGGTTACATCAGTAGCAATACCAGCTGCTCTGGCAGCAACTTCATTGTTTCTAATTGTAAGTTAGAAAATCTTCATAGAATTTTTGTCCACTTTATCAGTTTGAAGTTATCTAGGAGTCTCCTCTTTGTGACATTGTTCTATTCCTTTTGTTCAGGGTCGAGGGATCTACAATATGTCACTTGGAATAGGAAAGAAAGAATAACTTGGGAGTTCCTAATCGAGGAGGTGGGTGTTTTGTGGCTCAAACTCAAGAGAACTTCATCAATATGTATCGTGTATTTTCTTTGCTTTTATGTTTGGTGTCTCAATAAGTATTATTAAAACGTGAATGAATATGCTTCTCTGTATGTTTGATATAACTGATTGATGATTTAGTACTTGTATGTTATGACTGAATGCTCAATTTCATGTTTATCCATGCTTAGCATGTTCTGTGCAATCACTTTTTTTTCCGTTTACGTTGGTAGACATTTTGGTTGGTCATTTAGCATGGTAGAAAAACCACTGACATAATTTTCAAACAAAAGCCAAATTGACAGAGGATTTTGATTCTTAAAATACATCATTTAGCGTGGTAGAAAGTTGATAGACATCATTTAGCATAGTAGAAAAACCAACTACATGAGATTGAAACAAAGGCCAAATTGACAGACATGATTTTGAATCTTAAAAGATGATTGAAAGTAAAAGAGAAGTGTTTTGAGTCAAACTAGAAAGTCCAATATCACATACTATTATCCTACATTGAGTTGATTGCATAGTCAGACTCGTCTCTTGTTTTGTGTTATAGTTCATTGCATTGGTTAAACTTCAAACCAAATTGAATGTGTGATCTGACCGGTTTAGCTATGAATTATATCCACGTTCATTTTGCTCAAGAGCATAGACTGTGAATCAAATTGCAGTTCTTGGTTGTGTGGTTGTGTGTTAAACTTCTACACTACACCAACATGAGTATTTTTTTTAGTTGTGTTCCTGGTTAAATATGCAAACACGTTATTTTGAGAGATGCAACTGAGAAGGGGAGGAGTATTATACATACTCCTATATTTGATTTATTTCCCTCTTAAACTCAGGGATGTTGTGAAGTAGACAACACTCTGAGTATTTCTTGAATAGAATATGTTTTGAAGTTAGACAACGCCTTTGTGAGGATATTAACACTATTTCTTTGCCCATATTTTCGGACAAAAACACAGTTTTTACCTGTCTGAAAGTATACTTCCGGTTGCGCGTGTGATTTTTAAGGAATGTAGGGCGTGGGGAAGAAGCTCTTACACTGCTTGCCCAAATACAAATCAAGGTCCATGTCTTTGGTGCTCAATTGAATAATAAGGTTTTGATTGGACACTATTGCACTTTGGTTGTCACAAAATGATCTGTGGTGCATTGATCTGTAGTGCATTGTAGTGAGAGCCAGACTGCAATATTTTTTTTCTCTGCAAACACAAAGTTTGCTTCTGAGATTATGATGAAATCAAATTTGGATCAAGAAAGATGCAAAGAACTTGAATTTGAGATTCCTCGCCCGAGAGTTAGTCAGCATCACACAATGCTTGAGATAACAGGTTATCAATTAGCCATATAGCAGCTTTGTTAGTTAAGTCATTTATTTATTTGGACTTTGTGAGAAGCAATTAGCCATATAAGCATGCTATGTTGTTTTTTTTTTTTTTGTCAAGTAGTCTAGTGACTAGAAACTCATCCATTAAGGTGAGGAATCTGAGGTTCAAATCCTGGCCCTTGTATTCTGCAAGTCTACAATATCCTTGCCAACTGAGCTATGCTCATATAGATGTATGCTATGTTGGCTTTACTGTGTTATTTTAGACCCACATTGACTTTGCAGGAAAGTAACACGTTAAGAATTGGAGGACTAGTCATAACTTGCTTGAAGACTTAATAATTTAGAGGACTTAATAATTTTCACAATTGGAAAATGAGGACCCTAAATTGCACCATTGTTATACCCGGAGGACAAAAAGTCCAATTAAGATCCTATAAAAGATCATTGCAATTTGAAGGTATAAGTTTCGTAAATTTGAAATCAAAATGGATATGACTATGCCTTTGTAATAGTTACTACTCCCTCCGTCCCAAATTATAAGCAAAAAAACAAACATCACACTTATTAAGAAAACTAACGCATAAGAATTTGTAACATAGTTTTTTGTGTTTTCTTTTGAATAAATTTCATAGAAAGATGTAAAAATAATTTTTATTGGTTATTGATTAAATGTAATTTGCATTTAATTTCATGAGAATAAGCAAAAGTTTTTATTGGAAAAGATAATTTTTTCAAAAAACAAAATTAAATAGAATAAAAGCTTGTCTTTTTTCCTAATATTTTAGGAAAAAAAAATGAGATTTTTTTTTTTTTATATTTCGGGACGGAGGGAGTATGATTTTAGAGGTAATAAATGAATGTAGCATGCCACTTTTAAATTTCGACCCCGAAAAAGAAGTGATTAAGGATTCAAAATGCCAGTTTATAGGAGATTGCTTATAACTTTTAAGTTTGTTTGAACAAAATAGAATTGTTTGAGAATTGTCGTTCTCTTACGAGTTATGATGTTTTTAATGTACCTTGTAATTTTTAAGTAACTTTTGAGCTATCAAATTTAAAATATTCATTATTTTGAGAAAGAAATTTAAATATTAATTTAAATATTAGTTTTTTTTTTAGAAAAAATATTAATTAAAAATATTATTGTCATTTTAATATTTATCAGTTAGTTTGGTTAATTTTACCAAACAGGTTAATGCTATATATTATAAGTTGATCCGCTAAAAATTAGTTTATCAACCATCACTCCTTTTATAACTTACTTTCTTCGATCCTTTTTATAAGAGATATTTAAGTAATAAAAGTTGATGTATCTGGTCTAAATTCTAAATTAGATACATCAATTTTTGTTGATCTAAATATCTCTTATAAATCAAGCCGGAGGGAGTATAACACAAATCATTTCACTCTGTGAACTCAAATACAATATGTCGGTATGGTTAATTTGATTTATGCTTTTTCATCATGGTTCTATCTGTTCATGTTGGACTAAATAGCTGTTAAACTAGAGGATTAATTCTTATTACACTCACGTAAAGTAAATAATTTTGTCAAAAAGGTAAAACAAATAATTTCCTGTATCCTTTTGTCCTTTTGGTCAAATAAATAAAAGGAGATGTTACTGAGTGTCTTCCAGACACTTTTTATGAAAATATATGTAATCAATGCATTAAAAATATGTGTAATTAATGCATTGAAAATCAAAATATTTAACTTTTTAAAAAAAAACTACTAATTGCTTATTTTAGAATGCTTAAAGAATGTTGTAGAGACACTCGTCAACGAGCCATAAAAGGAAATGTTAACGAGATTAATCCATTAAAATAGCTATAGTCGTGATGACATGATACATATGTCATTATGTATACCAAGTTGGCCAATGCAGATCAAAGTCTAATTATGACCCACTACAACCATTTGGTAATGCTGTCTAAATTGCAGCAGTTAGAATTTGTTTTACTTTTTACACAAGCAGTTGAAGCTTAGATGCTTGCAGTGTAGTTGTTTTAGAATTTTTCATACTTGAAATGTATAAACTCATATGGCAAATTAACACCCAATACGAAGAATCCTAATACCTAGAAATCTTTTTCTTTTATTTGTGTGTGTCTAAGTGAGGATTAACAAAAATAATTTTTGCTTTTGAAATCACATGATTAATTATCTTCAAACTATTGAGTCAGTCTAACTTTATCTACACGTCAATGTAACACGCCAATCTAATCCTACTTATCCTAACTTCTAACCTTACCTAGTATTTGATTTTTACACTATTTTGGAGACACTAACAAACAACTACTTCTTACTTTTCCCTCTCTTCTTTTGTGACTTTTTTCATAGTTTGACAGAATGTATTTTTTTTTATTCTATACATGACTTTAAAATAAGGTTTGTGGACCAAAGATTGCAGCACTATTGCAAACTTAATTTAAAACCTTGTTCTATAAATTAGGAATTGAGCCTGTTAAATATCATCAGGAGATGGTTTTACAATGTTTGGAGACTATTTACTAACAATGTCAACATAGCAGGTCTTATTTTACCAATTTGTGATATTTTTCCAACAATTTTATGGGTGGTTGGACCAAAAAGAGTTCATAATATTTAAATGCCAACAAACCAGAAAAGATTTTGCGAATCATAGATGGACACAAAGCTATTTATGAGTATACAAAGAACTTAGGATTCTTAAAGAAACATATCAATTGCATGATTAACCGAAAGAAATATACAAATGCAACCCAAACATTGAGGATCATTTGTCCGCCTGGAAAGTCATCATCATTAACACCTTCATGCATTGACATATGTTTGTACTTATCCCTAATGATTGTTAAGGTTATTTGCATTATTGGAATTATATCATTAACTAAGAATAAAAAGGGGCTCACCTGAAAATATGTCTTGAACCATTTTTTTTATTCCTATGATAATCCTATGTTTCACGAGTCAATTTCAATATAATTTTTTATATGCAGCAACCCAAAATCTTAAACCCTAACCTCAGATTCTCTCAACCACTTAACTTTGAAACACTTGCTGAAATATTTTCTTACAATGCCAAGGTGTAAGGCTACTTACTTTCTGCTATTTATATTGTGTGTGACCTGGTCCTCATATGGGGTAATAATTTGTCATAAAGGCAACTAGCTTAGCTGCTGCCATTTCTCCCACTCTGTCTTGTTTCCTAAGACTCTTCCACAAGCATGCTTTTGTAGGTGAACCCCTTCTGTCCACTCTCCAACCATAACTTCTCCTCCAAGCACCTTTCCATTTTCAATAAAGTACATTCTATGATTGCCAACTATTAAGCATATACAAGAACATGTCGACATCGCTAATGTTAAAAATATAGAACAATGAATTGAGCAATTTGTTTCATTACAAAAATATTCTAAAACAAGATACGATAATTTTTCACCTTCATTCACTCATCTATTGACTACTGCAAAGTTAAAAAGGATGTAATCAAATTTAATGTTTTGAACCAGTTCATTGATCATCATTGCTTCGAGACATATTTATCCATTGTAAATGTGCTTGAAATGTGTCTAAGAAGTATATAAGGTGCATCGAAACAATTTTTTTTTTAACACTTGTATGAATTGTCGGACACGTGTCGTACAACCATTGTACACCGACTAGTGTCAAATATGGAGACATGTCTAATTTGAGATGTGTCTGCCACACTGCTTAGTCCTTAGGAACCTTAAAGTATTAATATAATTAAGGAATTTTCTATTGAAATGGTAAGGGGAGAATTGTTTATATGAATTTTAGTGTGACAACATTGGTAGATTATTGTGAATTTTAAGTCATTAGTAAAAGTTGTGGTCCTTAGTTATTTATTTCATGTGGTCCTTTAAGTAATGGTATGGTGAGAAGCCATAGTTGGCTTAACTTGCCAATATACCAATTTAAGAAAATAGCTATCTAACCAAAGCAGGCCCATCATGATTCTTCACTAAGTTTACAGACATTAAAAAAAATGGGAGAAGTGTATGGAAGATTTAAATATTAGTACTCAGTACGTATAAGACTACTCAACAAATTATTAAAATTCCAAAGATGCCAGATATACTTAAGTTGGCTTTTGAGTAACGGAGGCAGTAAATATTTGTTTAGCTATCATAGACTTTTTGAGTTTTCTTCCACTAAGTTTATTGGATCCGCTATGAAACTAATCTTCGAGTTGGCTGCGGAACATTTAGTTTATCTTTTACCGGTGTTGGGCTACCTCCTAAATGGATAACTTCAAAACTTGAGTTCTTTTCCTGGAGGAGAGTCATGTCGCCAACTCTCACAATACCATGTTGGTAAACTTATGAGTTTAACATTCATACAATCATGTTCACTAGTATGTCATAATGCATTATTGTTGTAGGGAATATATGTATAAATATCTATATTGTAAAATATGATTGGACGTTTGTATTAGTTGTTTTACACTGCGCTACTGCGAAGTAAGTAAATTCTAAATAATATTTTCATTTAATATGAAACATTGACACATACACAAACACCAAATAAGATAATATTGTCATGCAGACATCAATAAAAATTGAAGCAATTGAAAGTAATTTAATGTTACCACGTACGTGATATGACAGACAATAACATGCGTCAGACACCGGACACAACTTCAATCTAAAATATCATTGCTACATAGTAATATAATCTTCATTTTTGTAATAGGTATTTCTGTGATATTTGCTACTATATATCTTACTACTATGATAAAATAATATATATGATTAATACTATTAAAATAACATACTTGGCTTAAAAGCGAGTTTTGTTTTATAAGCACCTAAGGCAGAGGAAAGAAAGAAGAGTTATCATTTCAAAGAAAAGAGAAAACAGGTAAGAACAGTAAGGTAAAGAAGAAAAGTGTGTTGAGATTTGTGGAGCAGCAATGGCAACACCAAAAAGATCATATGATCAGCAACAACAACTACAGATTGTGCAACAAGTGAAGAATTCAGGAATGATTAACAACATCCAGAGTCCAAGAAGAGATGAAAAGGAAGAGGAAATGTCAAGATCAGTTCTAGCAATGTTTAGAGAAAAGGAAGAAGAAATTGAGAGAAGAAAATTGGAGGTTAGAGATAAAGTTCATGCTCATCTCGGTCGAGTCGAAAAGGAAACAAAGCGTTTGGCTGAGATAAGAGAAGTAAGTCCAATAAACAAACACTGAATTTGAGCTAGATTGTTTATGATGTTTCATTGTTTGTTTGGTTTTCTTATTGGTTTATGCATTTATAAATCTTTGTGCAAAGTTTCAAAATAATGGTCGCGGCCACGCAGTAATCTTTGATATTGTAGAAAATCACGGATTAATACAACTTGTGTTTCCGCAACAGCGATCACAATTTGATATCTGTGACAATATAACGTTGAAATCACGGCTATATTTTCCGTTGCAGACCGTTTTTTAAAACCTTGACCAGGATTTAAGGATTAGCTTTACATTTGATCTATAGTCAAGGAAGATTGTATTCACATGTTCATGGCAGTGTATTAAACAAGCTAGTTAGAAACAATTTGAGAAAGAAAAAAAAAATGAAATGTGGTATTTCTTTACAAAATTATACAAATTTTGTTACATTCAAGATTTTTTTATCCATTATAAATAATCTTTGTTTGAGAAATTGCATAGGAGATTGAGGGTTTCACAGATCCAAAGAGGAAGGATGTTGCAATAGTTAGAAAGAAGATAGACATGGTTAACAAAGAGTTGAAGCCATTGGGTCAAACCTGCCAGAAAAAGGTTAAGATTTTCCAACTGTTTAGTACTAACTGTTGTTTGCTTTTTTTCTTTTATAATATCTTTACAACATAGGATTTGTTCAAGGAGACAAAGTGATCCCAATGTGTTTTGCTTTTGATACAACCACATAAGTATTGCTTAGAATTTAGTCTATTGACCACCTTAATTATTTGCTTTAATTTCTTGGTCCCATATATTATGTCATCAAAAGGAGGTTATATGATAAGATATGCTTATTTAGTTGTTAAGGTGATTATTCAAAATAACTATGTTTGAATTTGCAAGTAGAAAATTGCTATTTGAAATTGGTCATGCACACTTCTTTTTTCTTTAGTTTTAGTTTGATGGTAAGAGATTGACCTTGTAACCGGTACACACGGAATTCAGTTTTCTTGGTTGTAAAATGTCATTTTTGCAACTATATATATAAAAAATTAAAACAAGATTGAAAGTAAACAGTTAACTATAAAAGTTTTGTGAATCTTTTTGTGAAACTAAATATTTTTGGGGTTACAGGAGAGAGAATACAATGAAGCTCTTGAGGCTTTCAATGAGAAAAACAAAGAAAAGGCTCAACTTGTTACCAAATTAGTGGAGGTTAGAAATTATTTATTGAATTGAATGTTAGTACACTCATAATTTCATATATTTTTGTTCCTATCTAACATATTCCTTTTTTTTCTTTCTCTCTTTGCATTATGTGAACTTTGGATTAGCTTGTGACTGAAAGTGAGAGGATAAGGATGAAGAAGCTGGAGGATCTAAGCAAAAATATAGATACACTTCACTAAGATATGCTAGGGAAAGGGACCTTGTGGGTTAAGTGTGATGTTAACTAAAATTCTTATCATTTGATGTGGTAGTTTGTGATTTCAATGTATTTTGCCGACTTAGGGAAGAAATTCCAATAAAAGTGTGCATTAAACACTTGAACTCAACTGCAAAATTTGTTTTTTTTTTTCTTATATGTTTTTCTCGAATTCACCGTAATTAGGACATATGACTCTTTGGTAGGACCTAATACCCTGAGTTCTCTTTATACCCTAAACATATAGTAGTAAGTAGTTTTGATTGACTTGATTAATTGTTATACGTATGGGCCCGTTTGTTATAGTTTTTTTTTAAAAATAGATTTTGGTAGTGTAATATGTTTTTGTTGTAATTTTTTTAACAAAGAAATTTTCAAGGAAAGTTTCAAATGAAAAATCTGTTCGAATAGTTTATTTTAAAATATCATTCTAAGTATTTCATCATTTGGTTATAATTTTTTTGGATACTAAAATTTTGAAAAATTTCTAAAAAAAAAACCTATTTCAAATAACTTTTCATTAAAATCATTTTTGAAAGATGTCATTTTGAAAAAATATGTGATTTTTACTATGTAAAATCTCAAACAATGAATATTTAAGTTAATGAATGTCAAAATCTCTTTTCTAACTTGTATCAAATGAGTTTGAAATAACTTTTACTATTTTTGAGTAAATTTTATCCCAATTTTATAGTGGATAAAATATCACACTTTTCTAAATAAGAGACCAACCAATATCATAGATTGATAGCTGTGCTAAGGTTGTACTAGATGTTTGTTGGGATATATTTGCTCTATCCTTGGATTTTCTCTTTTCTTGGTTCCAGTTTATTTTGATTGTTGTATTAGTATTGTGACTCTCTTGGCTTGAGTTTTTCTTTGTACTCGGTTGTATGTTTCCATTTTCCCGTTCTTTAATATATCATTCTGTCATCGAAAAGAAATGTGTCAAATGTCATTGACACTAAAAATAACTTGTCCACCCGACAATTAAGATATATGAGACAAGATCAATTGACAACATGGTGTCAAATTTAATATACGACAAATACAATAATTTTTTACTGTATAACTGTATTACAAAATCGACTGTTGGAAGTATAAATTTGAACAACACAAAAATTATATCTCTTAATAATTTGTGAGGTGAGAAAAGTTAAAAAAAGTTAACATTCAGAGCCATATGTATTAATGGGCCAAAGTTGCAGCCCAAGAAGAGTGAAGCCACACAATAACACACAAAGATTTCTTTGTAAGCCCCTCAATGAACGACATGCAAATGCTCCTCCAACCCAATGAAATGTTAACGAAGGTAGTAACCTTTACTTCTTATTTCATCAAAAGAGAGTGAATTTTGAGCCTATTTGATGAAATGAATGTGATGAAAAACACCAAAATCTACCGAGAATCACAATTTTTGAGAGAAAATTGAGGTTGAGTGTATAAGTGAAAATGAAACTACAACCAGTTGTTTCTGATATATAAAATGACCCATTCAACATATAACCTCCGAAACCTACTGAACGACAGATAACTCCAGAACACTTAAATTATTTTTAAATTTCTGTAATTTGTCTTTAAATTGTTTTTTTCTTCAACAAAATTCCAAATAAAGACAACACTTAAAGATAAACTATTTTAGAACTTAGAATGTCAATTGGAAAAGCTTGAATTACATTCTCATTCTCTCTTATTCAATACATATTAGAAAATATTTTATACCCCTTCTTTAAGAGAAGCTTGAATTACATTCTCCTCCCCTCTTATATTAAAATCTACATTTTACTCCATCAATGATTTTTTTTAGGGTCTTGTTAACCAGTGCCCTCAGGACAATAGTTAAGGAATGTACAAATAGAAATTTTGTCTTGGAAATATAAGATGTTATTTTTGATAAAGTAATGATTACATAACTTTTTCATGAAAACTTACTTGTTTTATTAGGGCACTGGTTAACATTCTCCTTTTTTATTTTATTTCTAATAATCTAACACAGTTCGGAAAAATAGTATTGCATGTCTGTTTTAATATAATCAAAATTTGAATACATATTTTTTCGCTTTTTTTATTCACAATTTCATTAACATGTAGTTTTAAACCTATTATAAAATATGAAACAACCCAAAATAAAATCAAAATATGTTAATAATGACAGTAAAGTATGGTTATTTAAAAGTTAATTTTATACTCTAAATTATAAAATTAATAGCAAAATATTTAAATTTAATTATCATTGACATTTAAATTATAAAGAAATGGATTTATTTATTTTTCTTAAATGGTGGTTCAAAATTAGTATATATCATAAAAATATTTATTTATGTTAAGATAAATTAAAGTGTATTGCATATTTAATTACAAAGGGAGGGAGTTGTAATTCAATCATCTTATAGGAGAGGGGGGTATAAATTTTATTTTTCAAGGGAGGAAAATATATATTTTAACATAACAGGAGAGTGTAATCTATTTTTTTTGGAAGGAAGAGAAGAGTGTAATCAATCAATAGTATATATATAAAGTACGGTTTTTTATGTCACGTGTCATTTCCACGTTTACTCTCAATATTTTTATTATTTTTTATTTTTTAAAATCAATATTTTATTTCGCATAAATATCTTAACAAACTTTTGATCTTATCCACTAAATATATTATATAATTTTTTATTGAATTCCTAATATTTTATGCAGCAAAAATATCTCAACAAACTTATATTATACTTTCAATCCTATCCATTAAATATTCACTTCATTTTTTTTTTGAGTAATAATATTCATTTTGTTAAATAAATTTTAATTTAATGAATTAATGGCTACTTCAATTTCAACATTATTTGTTTCAATAGATGTAGTTTATTTATTTGTTTTCGAATTTACAAATTTATTTTAAAAAATTGAAGGAAATTTTGTTATTTTTTTTAAAACTGATTTTTTTCTTCGAATTTTAAAATATTTCTTTGAACTTTCATCATATCCACTAAAAAATTCATACTACCAAAAACTATCTATAAAAGTTAATGACCAGTATGATTTTTAAATGTCAAACATGCTCTTTTATTTTTTTAATGCTAATTAATAGTAAAAAATGATCTAAATTATTGAATGTCAAAATTATTTTTATTCAAATTTGTTACAAACAGGTTTTATGGGGTTGTTCGTTATAACTTTTTAAAAAGATTTCTTTAAAAAAACATTATTCCTCTTTGTTATTGTTTTTTAAAACCATGATCTAAAAAAAATATCCAAAAAAAAACATTTTTCTCAAAAAATAAATAAATCTAAAATCATATTTTTTTTTGGAAAAGATGCAAAGAGCATCATGTCATTTAATTAAAAGAAAAGAAGTACAAAATAGAAAAGGGGGACCAAACCACAATTTCAAATTAAAAGATATTAAGATTATGTTTTTTATGGGAGGGGGGAGAAAATAAATATCAAAAGATGAAAGTAATTTTGTAACAAAAAATCTATTTTATATAGTTGTATCAAATTAAGTTAAATTGTTTTTTTTTCTTCAAATAAGTGATTGTTATTCTGATAAAAAAACACAAAATTGATTATTCTTTTTAATAAAGTCTCTTAAAAATAATCTCAAAATTATAGAATGTCAAAATCATTTTACTAATCTAAAAAAATAAGTCATATATATTTAACTTACATTTACTAAATAATTTTATGATGTTCTTGTATTTTTATCTCACAATGGGTCTATTTGATGCAATAGAGCTATCTCCCTATGAATTTTTATTTTGTACGTATTTTAATGAAAAATGACAAATTTTTTTGCTCATGTTCATTCCCATATTAACATTTATGTTTTATTTTTAGAAAACTCATTTTTCTATCTCGTATAAACATCTCAACAAACAATCCATATCTACTTTAATTTTATAGTCCAACTATTTTTTTTTTTGAAGAATAGTCCAAATATTTTATTTGTTTGTTTTTATTACTTTATAATTTAATTTTAACGTAATTCCTATATCCATCCCCCCCTCCCTCTATATGTGCGTGTCTATATATAATTACTTATAAATTTTTTCCATAAAAACTAACCATTTATATTATTCACACACTTTTTTTACGGGTTTTATATATGTTGTAATATATTTTATTATTTCTTCCATATAATTTTTTTTTTATCTTGCATTCTTTTTCTCCAACACTCTTCAACCATTTTATTTATTTGGGTTTTTTAATGCTTTATAATATCTATCTTTTTCTCAAAAAAAAATATTTATCTTTTACAATTCTCCTCCGAGTATAATTTTTCTAATATCTATGTTATTTTTTTCATTTCATTATTTTTTATTTTTTGTTTGAGTATTTCTTTTTTCTACTGAGAATAGAGAGTGAAAGGTACTCATTTATTTTTAAGTATATTTTGATTTTATTTTACTATGCTTTGTGGCATATAAGAAAAAAAATGATGTTGAATATTTTCATTTGTCGAGCAACAATAGAAAAAGTTAAATTTATCAATATTTTTTTCATTTGTTCTTCTTGCATGTTTATTTTCTTATATATTAAGAAAAAATTGTTGCAACTATTTTGAATGTCAAATAAACATTTACCAATATTGAATCAATTATAAATCGTAAGGATTGTATTATTCTTTGAACTTTATCGATATTTTTTTTTTCTCTTTATACTTTAAGGTTATTTCTTTTTAATGAAGTGTTACTTTACTATGATCAGTGATGATAATGGATGTTCTCAGGTATACATAGTAGTTAACTCTCTCTAATTGATAAAAATGGTGTTTATGTCATTCTTACATTCGTATGGATATCCGCTAGACGAGTATTAATGGGTATTAAAATATTTACAAAATTTGCAAATATCAACGTGTAAAATTATTTTTAATACAAAAAAATGCATTATTATAAAATAATTGAAATTATGTGAAATTTATTTCTTAAATTTTATTAATAATAATTGCGGCACTGATGATCATTTTACAATTGTTTCATGTGAGATTTGGACAATGTCTCTCGAAGTTACAAAGTCAAGTTTTTACCACTGAGCAAACACCTTTTTAGACTTATTCATTCTATTTTGATAAGACACAAATATTATACCATACGTTTTTACTTTGACAACAAATTACTAATCATACAAAAATCATTAATTAAAAAATTCATTGTATTTAATTTCATGACAAGAAGATTTTTATTTAAGTAATATGACAATTGTATAATTTTGCTAATTTAATAACGGGTACAGATTCCTACGTGTTTGAGTATTTAGAAAAAATATTTATTTTATTTTATATGTGTCGGATAATTTCATATTCTTATGCATCTATTGATTTACATGTACTTAAAATATGTTTTTTTTTATTCTATTTGTGTGTGTACCTATACTAGTTCGTGGTCAATTTTATTTCGGATACCATGCATACCAAATTTTGTTCATCCTTAATTATATGTCTAATCCGGACAACGCCGGGTAAATACACTAGTTTACTAAAAAAAGAAGAATAAAAGACTAAAACAAATACCAGATAAAATATAAATGACGAAAATCATATTTTAAATCTTAATTTTTTTGTGATTAAAAATCTTGATATTATTTGAAAGCGTAAATAAAATAAGAAAATAAAAAATGTATTATTAGAACTTTATTTTGATCATTCAAAGTTTGATATTATCACCCTTGACAAGAAGGGTCGAAATTGGAAATGGAGCTAGACAAACGAAGCTGAACTTTAGCATAAGAAGTACCTCGTAAATAAGAGTCAAAAGCACACGTGCATTTCGTTATAGCACAATATGACGCATTTCGTTATGGATCAAACGTTGACGTAAACTATTTCTGGGTGTGTACAAAACCGACCATAAACATGTGTCTCTCCTCTCTTCCTCGTGGCACAATATGACGCATCATTTATGAACATACTCTTATTATCTATGTTAAAAGCATAAAATGATAATATACATATATGCTCATATATATATGATTGTATTAAAATCTTTGAAAAAGACATGCAATCAACACAAACAATGACGAAATCACATAAACAAACGAAAGAAGACTGAAAATATGTAGAAATAACTTATTTAACTAAAAGAGAAAAAGGAAAAACAATTTGGAGGGATGATTTTTTTGAGTCAAAATTAACCCTAAATCATCCCTCTTGAGTAGATTAAAGAAGAAGAAAAGTGATAACAACTAGGGTTTGAGAGAGAAAGAGTTCCCGACCCTTATATATAATACTATTTATTTAAGTAAAAGAGAAAAATGATTCTTGAGTAGATTAAAGAAGAAGAAAAGTGATGAGAGAGAGAGTTCCCAACCCTTATATAATACTATTTAATTATAATTTTTTAATAATATTATTCCGATCTCTATTATAAGAAAAAATCTACTTTAAGATTCAATAAAAAAATGTATTTAGTCTATATTAGAGACTATATACATCATTTATTAAATGAATCTAAAATGAGAATTTTATCTTGTAATAGAAATCGGAGGAAGTAGTATTTAATAAACACTCAATCTCTTCAATCCAACCCTTCATACAACTTAAACGAAAACTATTAATCATCTACAATATCAATAACTTTATCATTATATTTTAATATTAAAAAAACGTGTTTCCCGTCAAAGAGAGAATACTTCACTAACCATCTCTCGCCAATCTCTTTTTTCTTTTTTTAAAAAAAAATTATCTTTTGGGTACGAAGTCTTAAAAGAGCAAGACTCTTATGTCGTGGATGGTCTAATATACTACCTTTGTTCCTATTTAATTATCATATTTGCGGGAGATTTTCTAATTACTTGTTGTTTTCAAACTTCAATACACCTTTTATTATTGGTTTTTTAATGGAAAAATAATCATTTTTGTGTTCGAATTTTTAACAAGTAATCATAATAATCTCTCAACGTAGCAAAATTACAAAATAATCTATGATTGCGCATTTGATAGTCAAAATAATTCTTCTGGCATTTAAAAGAATTGATTAAAGAACTATTATGAATATTAGTTAAACATTAGGGACGAAACTATGAGACAGTGTTTGACAAGACAAAAATACTACTCCTTTAGTTCCTAATATAAGCACCTATAATAATAAATTTCACTCTTATGAAAAAATTGTTGGTAGTGTAGTTAATGTGTCTATTTTACGCATAAATATACTATTCTTTATTCTTTCAATTCTTTAATTTATAAGGACAGAGGTAGTAATTTGGGACGAATGGAGTAGTTTTTTTCATTTAATTAGGGGGATTTTTGTGGTCCTCGTGAGCTTAGCTCAGTTGGCAGGGACAATGCATAATATATGCAAGGTCCGGGTTCGAACCCTGCCTACCACAAAAAAAACGGGCATTTTTGTGAAAAGATAATTAATGTATCTTGTAAATTGAAAAGAATCTTATAAAAAGGGACGCAAATATATTCATAAAAGGTCTTATATATAAGGACGGAGGTAATACGAGAAAGATAAATTAAAGAATTAAATGAATAGAGTAGCAAATAATTAATGATATAATAGGAAAATTATCATTAATACTTCATTTGTATTTTAAAGCGATATACTTCCTTCGTTTCTAAATATAAGCAAATTTGACTTTTTAGGTTCATTCAATTAATGATGTATGTGGTCCATATTATGAACCACATACATCATTAATTGAATGAACCTAAAAAGTCAAATTTACTTATATTTTGGAATCAAGGGAGTATAATTTAGGATAAATTTTCTTTCCAAAACGACATATAATTTAGGATAGATGAAATAAAAAACTAATCATTTTGATCGCGTTATAATTGAAGGATGATTTTGAAAAAAGAACATATATTGTTGACAAATTTAATGTACGTACTACTTTTCTTAATTCTTATATTTTGGCCAAAAGAGTTTTATATATAAGTACATATGCTTAAAATATATTTTGCTTCTGTACAGTTAATCTTAATTTTTTCATATACTTAGTAGCATTGATTAAGGGTTTATTTAAAGAAACAATAAATACATTTAGTAATTTAAAAATAGACTTATATTAGGGGACCATTTTTTATAAATTGATGCTTATATTTATGAACGGATTTATACCTAATTTTTTTTCCTTTCTCTTTATTATATAAAGGGTCTTGTTAATGATGACCCTGAGATACTCTTTAAACATTCAAAATTAAGAAATTATTCTTTTAAAAATTCAATTTCCAATACATTAAATACACATGTTTTTATAAAACGTTACTATTTAAGACCCTTAACAAGTGTTTCGGGAACACTCGTTAACATATCCCTTATATAAAATAAAATATAAAAGAGGAGAAATCGAATTGAATACTTATAACTTGTAAGAGACATATGTGAGAGTAGACTTCACACTAAAGGTCAAAGTTCAACAAAAATCATGTGCCTATCTAACATACGATTGGTCTGCAAATAAAGAAGCTAGCCCACCATTTCAAATTCGCAACAAAATTACAATGCATCAATGTGTTGCACGTGCAATCTCCAACTCCGACATTTTGTCACCCTCAAACTTTTTAGACATCAAATTCTTTCATTCACCTTTTCCACCCATGAAAACTAGAATAACTATTCCATATAAATACACTCCCAAAACATTCAGGTATATTCAACAATTCATTAGCCAAATCCATTATATGTATTAACGTATCAAAGAATGAACTTGGAGAATGAATCTACGAGTCATTATTTGTCTTCACCATCCAATAATAACCAAAATTCTCCATCAAAACCAAACTCACACAAGAAAAAAACAAAAACAGGAATAAAGAAATTCAAGGAGACGAGGCACCCAATTTACAAAGGAGTTCGCCAAAGATATAATGGAAACAAATGGGTTTGTGAAATTCTTGAACCAAACAAGAAGAAATCAAGAATATGGTTTGGAACTTACCCTACACCAGAAATGGCAGCTATAGCACATGATGTAGCTGTTCTAGCACTTCATGGCACTTCAGCAGTGTTCAATTTCCCTGATTCAGTTTCTCTTCTTCCAGTTTCGAAATCAACTTCACTTGAAGATATAAGAGAAGCTGCAAAGGCATTTACAAACACTACAATCTCTTCTTCTTTTGTTAACAATTTGAGTGTTGTGACTAAGCCTTGCTTGGTGGAATGTAAGAGCCAAGAAATTAGGGTTTTAGGAGGTGATAATATTGAGATTATGAATAATGATGATGAGTCTAAAGCAATGTTTTTTGATGAGGAGGTTTTGTTTAATATGCCAGGTTTTTTGAATAGCATGGCTGAGGGTTTGCTTATTACACCACCCTCCATGAAGAGTGCATTGGATTGGGATGATGTTGATTGTGAAATCGATTTAACACTATGGACAGAATAACTATACTTTCCACGTCCTTTATATTATTATTATTTTTTTACCCAATAATCTAGTGAATAGAAATTCATCTTTTTAAAATGAATAAGTTGAATATATGTTGGTTTTCAACCATTCAACCATTTTTATTTTGGTTGTATCTGACACTTATCGTTTGATTTTCTGGCAGATCTTATGTTGGGAAATCAAGGTTGTTTGATCTATATATTCCATTTTAACTTCTTATAAAAAAGCTTCAAAAATAAAGGTAATTTTAAGATGTGATAATATAGCGAAAAATGTCAACAAAAAAAAAATAATAAAGAAGAAGATAGTGAAAAGCAATTGAACATTAGTGCAACTTATTTATTTGATAAAAATACTTATTCATATAAATGTTTTTCATTTATCTTTTTTTTTTATTTCAATTTTGTCCTTTTGGGTCATTTGCATATAGATTTTCAAGCTTAAAACTCATGTTTTTATTTTGTTATGGCCTCTCAATCTTCAAATTTACGGGCTTTCATCTATGTTTGCATATGAATATTAAATTTAAAACTTGAAAATTCATATGTAAATGGACAAAAAGAATAAAATTAAAATGAAAAAAAGATAAATGACGAAACTGTTACATGAAATTAAGTTAATTGACTAAAAGTGTAATTTTGCCTATTTTATATTTAGTTATCGTTTTCAATGTCAATACAATATTAATTTTTGATTTTTTAATAGAACATTTGGTCATCCTATTGAGTACTCATAGAAACTCAATGAGAACTTTTATAAAATGACATATTTTTGTTCTCTTGTTAATTTTATATTTTTGACATTTTAACAACAATGTAAGAGAAACTTTAATTAAATTTATGTCACACGACTCAATACTCATAATGAGAACTTCTATACAATGACATGTAATTTTGTTCTCTTGTTAAGTTTCTTCTTTACTTTTTACTTCAAAAATGTATTTATGTGATTTAATTTGATACCACTTGTACTGTTGCAAACCTATTTATATTAGATATATCTTAAATCGTAGAAACTCAATGATAAAATCTCAGTCTTTTGCATTTCTTATATGAAAGGATTACTTTTTGGTTCATGTTTGTATTTTACTCTGTTGATGAGAACATTATTTGATGAAAATAAAAATATAATGTTAGATGAAATTTAAAACATTGCTGGAAATAAGTTGTTTTTAAATTGATTTTAAAGTTGGAAACAAAAAATTGTATTGTCTCGCAAAAAACCACAATAACCAAACCAAACGAATGAGAACTTTTATAGAATAACATTGGTTTGATTTGGTTTATATTTTAAAAGCCAACTAAACCAAATCGAACTGCATTCTTTTATATCTTACGATTCAGATAATTTTTAACCTCAAAATAGAATCAATTTACATCGCAAACACCTCTAATGTTGTCCTTTTTAACATATTAAAGAAAATGTAAGTGACCTTAAAAATTGAAAAGGTAAATTATTTTTGGACAAGTACATTTTATAAATATATTATGGGTCGGTGAAAGTAAAACTATCCATCAAATTAATTTTTCAAATTCATAGAATAAAAATTTAGTCTTTTAAATTAAAAAGTGCCAGTTAATTTAATTTCTTTATGAATATATATTTTAAAAATATCAATTATAATTAGTGAAATACCTATATACTGCAATATATAACTTCCTTAACAAGTCTTTTGTTACATTAAAATAAATTATATTTAAAACTATGGTGCTAAATTAAAAAATATCAATTATAATTAATGAAAGACTTATATACTACAATATATAACTTCCTTAACAAGTCTTTTATCTATTTTCTCTAATTAAAGCACTAAATTATTATTTTGTAAAGTTGTGAAACTTAGACTATGTTTGGCATGGCCAAAATTCAATCTTATACTCCCTTTGTTTTTTTTTTTATATTTTGATAATAAAAGAGGGCAAATTGAAAAAAGAATAAAAAAAGAAGGGCAAATTGAACTGAATAAGAGGCATGTATGTGATCGTAGATATTTTTTTTTTGGTGAAGGATAAGTGAGAATAGACTTTCCTTCAAAAAAGTGAGAATAGACTTTTAAAATAAAAAAAAAGTTATCCCCACTTTTTCCAACTTGCCACAAAATTCGAATACATCACGTGTTGCACGTGCATCTCCTGCTCCGACATTTAGTTAACTTTTTAGACATCACATTCATATATTTCATTTTCCCAACCATGAAAACTAAGTGTGTTTACCTATCACTACTCAAAACTATAACTACTATGCCATATAAATACTACTCCCAACACATTTAGGTGTATTCAACATTTAGCAAAACCCATTATTTATTAAGCACGCACATTATATTCTTCATTAGCTATATAGTATCTAAGAATGAACTTGGAAAATGAATCTACGGATCATTATTTGTCTTCACCGTCCAATAATAACCTAAATTCTCCATCAAATTCTCCCTGTGTAGCTGCTGTTCTAGCACTTCATGATACTTCAGCAATGTACAATTTCCCTGATTCGGTTTCTCTTCTTCCGGTTTCGAAATCAACTTCACTTGAAGATATAAGAGAAGCTGCAAAGGCATTTGCAAACACTGCAACCTCTTCTTCTTTTGTTAACAATTTGAGTGTTGTGACTAAGCCTTGCTTGGTGGAATGTAAGAGCCAATAAATTAGGGTTTTAGCAGGTGATAATATTGAGATTATGAGCAATAATGATGATGAGTCTAAAGCAATGTTTTTTGATGAGGAGGTTTTGTTTAATATGCCAGGTTTTTTGGATAGCATGGCTGAGGGTTTGCTTATTACACCACCCTCCATGAAGAGTGCATTGGATTGGGATAATGTTAATTGTGAAATGGATTTAATGCTATGGAGGGAATAAATATACCACACTTTGTATATTGTACGCATTGTCTATAGCAACTGAGTTAAGCTCACGAGCAATGTAGTCGGGAAGGAGTTTCTGCGTAGGTTCGATCGGCCGGTGAAGGGACGTAAAGTCGGGGAACGTAACATGATTCGTAAGAACCCACTCAAGGGAAAAATTGTAACTTCAAATATACATAAACACACAAAAACATAAAAATAAAAAAACTTATAAAACTTAAGTGCCTTAAACTACACATTAATGAGTCATAATCATCATCATTATTCAAAATCGTAATAGAGAACAGAGATAAGGGAGGAAAAAACGCAGATAGTTATGGGTAACTTGAAAAACTGAGTTTCAGTGGATGAAAGTGAAGGAAAACAAGGTTAGGTGACGGAAAAGAGTGAATGACGGCGGGTTTAGAAAAGGTGAAGATGAAAGAAACGCGTATCTTTTTTATATATAAAATCGGGTTTTATTGTTGACCCGACCCGGTTCGCGAAGCCCAACCCAGATTGGCCAGCCCAGCATGTTTTTTCTTATGTTTCTACTGCAGAAACTCGATCCAGACCAACACAATGGCAAAAACGATCCAGATCAATGTCGGAGCACGCTTGGTTGTGGAAAGCACGTAGGAACGTGTGATCCTACGAGCTGGGACTCGTTCCTGACTACCTTGCTCACGAGGACCTCCTCCATCTTATATTATAAGGATATATAGCAAAAATTACAGGTGTTAACAAAATGTTGAAGTAATAAATCTATCCAAATGTGTGTCTGTTTTACATACTTTTCCCTATATTTTATTAATATCAAAGTAAAATAATGTGTTTATGTTTTTTAATAGTAAATTAAAAAAGTGATTATTATAATGCATGTGATTATTTTTAAAAGTCTTATTTTAAGGACAAATAAAAAGTGAGAAAAAAAAGTCTTATAAATGTGGTCGAATGGAGTAATTTGGTTGCAAAAAATTTCAATGTAGTTGGTCCTTTTTAAAATTTTACATCATAATCTTAAAGATTCTATATTTGTTGAGATGCAGCAAAAGATTATTTAATTCAATATGCATGTCATTAATTTATTGGTCTAGATTGATGTTTACTACATAACATAAATATTTTGATGTTTCCTAACAAGTTATTTAATGTTAAAGAATGCTCGATTATGCAGGTGGTTGATAAGATTAATTCGCTAACATTTATGTGGCTGAAGGCGAAATTTGTTTCTCTTCCCTTCAAGTATCAATCAATGTTTTTGTCAATATTGTTTGGACTTTTTTGTTTCTCTCTTCACATACCTTGTGTTGGGAAAGACTTTTTGATGTGATAATATATTTCATTTTAGTCTCTTCAAAAAAAATTGATAGAGGGATTACATTGATTGATAATATTCATTAATTTAATAGACTGGGTTGCTATTTTCTAAATTTGTGGAACTACATTGATTGATACTCCTTCTGTCCCTTGATATGAGAGTGGTTTATAAAAATCATGGCTATTAAAAAATGTTGTTGAAGTAATAAATTTGTTTGAAGAGTATGTGACTATTATTAAATTAGCCTTTATGTAAAATGCATTAAATATTTATTTTTCACATTCCAAGACAATTGATAGTATTAATAAATGGTATAACTGAGAAAATAGGTATTGAATGTATCTAGAAATTTGTAACTAATCTTATATTTAAATACAAACTTTTTTTTCTTCAAATGGACTTACAATTAAGAACAAATGGAGTATTTACAATTTTGAAAAGTACAAAACAAATTATTTATTTTATCTCTAGCTGGGACTGGGGGATTAATAATCATGATTTATATACTAGAGTCTTTCTTCTTCTTTTTTTCACAAAATTCTAGAGTCTTTCATTTGTTTACTGAATTTATACAACTTATGAGTTTAATAACTACATTAAGCTTTATGTAGCTATATCATGTTTTACTAATAACAATATAAACAAATTTTAAAAGGAATATTTTTTTGCTGAATCTCTTTTGAGGAGTATTAAAAAAAAAAGGAAAAACACGCCCAGTGGGACTCGAACCCACAATCGCTTGATTAGAAGTCAAGCGCCTTATCCATTAGGCCATGGGCGCTTTATTTTATTTGTTTATGTTTCATATTTATAAAATACGTGGATGATTCGAAGCAATCAGAACCATAAGATAAAGAATTTAAGAAGGTGAACTCCATTTGAGATCAGCACTCAACAACACAGGACTTGATTAAAAACATGTTAATTCACCATAAAAAAAAAACTATTCCGTTCAGAGTTACAAAAAAATAAAAAAAATAATGTTATGTATACTACTCTCAAATATATTATACTCCATATGTCTCTTTTTTGAAACTTTGATTTGTTCCTAAATATAATCTCTTATTAACCAAGTGATTTGACTCAAGTTGTTAATAAATCTCACCTACGGATGAATTATTTGGGAATCTTTCAGCCGAACTCCTAATTATCAAGAGCTTTTTTCCGTAAGAATCAGAGAGTTAACATAAAATAAAAATATAATTATTACCTTTGATTGTAATATGAAAATGCAATATTGAATACATTTATACACAAACAAATTATTAGCTTAAGTTAAACCGATTTTCCCATAGAAAAAGGTGCATAGGAGAGGAACGAAGGAAGAGCGTTGAGGAAGTTAAAAGAAGCCAATTTCATAAAGGAAATCAAATGTCCGACCTAGGCTCACCGCTCACAGATGTAGTAATGTTAAAGAAAACTAGTGGTAAGTGGAGGATGTGTGTGGACTTCACAAACCTAAGCCTTGCATGTCCAAAGAACCTTTATTGCTTGCAAAGCATTGACCGACTAATTAATGACGCTTTAGGGTGAAAACTCTAACCTTCATGAACGCATACTTAGGTTACAATCAAACAAGGTGGATATTGTCAACGCGCTTCACACCTCCTTCATGACCAACACTTGTAACTATTATTATATGGCCATGCCTTTCAGCCTCAAGAAAGCGCAACATACCAATGATTATGTTAGAATCACGTAAGTTCAGAGAACAATATCTGTTTTCATAAAACTTTAATCTTAGGATCGGAGATGAAATGCCAAACAAGGGAAACCAAACTCTTTGGAAGGCTAACTAAGTCTATTATAAGCCTTATGAAGATCATATTTTATTGCCATTGAACCATTCCTACCATAAAATGCATAACTTCATGAGCTATAACAATATTATCCCAACTCCTCATGTGGGGAACAAAGCTATTCTAGTAAGGACCAACTAAAGAACCTATAAATACATTGAAACTTTGAGCCAATAACTTCATAATGGTCTTGTAAGAAATATTACACACAGTGTGATTGGACGAAACTGTTTCTTGGATCATCTCAACAAAGGTGTCTCCAATAATATCCTATTGATTTCAATAAAAAATAATAATTAAAAGTCATCCATTAATTTTTGGGGATTTAAAGGCTCCCCATACTCTTGATGATAACAAAGGTTTCTCCCTCTGTGATCCTTTTCTGAAAGAAACGAAGCTCTTTCTAAACCAAACTAGAAAAACCACTATGAAACCTACAAGAGCAAATCCAACTTGAAAATCTTGCACTTATTTATTTCGCACGAGAGAAAGAAGTGTTTTGATGTGGCTGTGTGTTTTATTTTAAATAAAAAAGAGTTGGGGAATGGATGTGTGACTTTAGCCACACATGGACCAACATTGGGTCCATCCCTGTGTTTTGATGGTTTCATAGAAGACAAGGATCTCAAAGATGTGGGCTTTTTATGTTTATTTCTGATTTGCGGATCATCCACTATTGAACAATGGCTAACTTTTATGGAAAATCTTCATCAAACTTTTTGTTATAGTAGTAAATTACCAAAAAACCTGTAGCTATTTTCAATTCTGGACAATTTGATAGATTAATGGGTGCGATTTTAAAAATAGTTATAATTTGTAATTTCTAAGGCTTATGGGATTATGAGTATAATTGTTGAGGAATAGGGTAAAATTTTCTAATTTCTTTTAATTGCGGTTAGATTGTTGGAATTTTACCCTTAAGGGGTTGGCCCACCCTACCATTGTCTCTTTGTTTTTTAACAAACCCAACCCATTATCTCCATGTCCCGTGTTCATGTATGTACCTTTCATTCTTTTCACTCTTTGTTTCTCAATCCATTGATTCTATTCAACTGTTTAGCCCTTATCATCCACCTAGTTTTGATCGATGGTCCATTATTGAAAAGAGAATTAGTACAACTATTAGTTTAATTTTGAGTTTATTATTGATAATTTTGAGAATTGTTTTATTATTTTTTTACAAAAATAAACGATATTCATTCATTCAAATTGATAGAGTACATCGATACAATACAAATTTAAAGTCGCTAAAAACAAAAGGTTGAATTTGTAAAAAAAAACTCACATCATCCATGTTAATAACATAAAACGACAAAGTACGTATGCCTACAAATATGACTATAATCAAGCCACTGAAATACTCATGTTTCCGGATCTGCAACGTTGACGATACAAAAGTCATTGATTGAATCTGCACTTGATCAAGACTAATCTTTCAAATTCAACCTGAATCAAATAAACACTACACTAAAACGGGAAATCAAAAACACACTGTACAAAGACGGGAAATCAAACTAAACAAAGTCGTGCTAGACGACGAAATCACAAAAACAAACGAAAGAAAACTGAAATTATATGAAAATCACTTATTTAACTAAAAAAAATAAAAACAATTCAGATGGGTGATTTTAGGTCAAAATTGACCTTAAATCACCACTCTTTAGTGATCAAGAAGAAGAAAAGTTGTGATGACTCGGATTTAGGAAAGAGAAAAGAGAGAGCTCCTCTTAGAAGTTGAATCTTATTTGGATGTTGTAATTATTTTAAATTTTTGAAGTGTGCAGTTTAATTTTTTTTTTTTATGATCAATTTTGTGATTAATGTTTATTTTGCCTTAACCTTTTTTTTTTCTTTTTCTGGCTCCACTAGTGCCTAAAGATATTAGTTAACATGACTCTTATATTTACATGTCCATGACAATATGAGTGATGCATCAAATTATTAAAAATATGAAAGATGAAAAAACAGTCGTACTAACATGTATCTAAAGTTCCCTAAAAAAAACTTGTATCTAAGTTAAAAAACTAAAAAGAAATAAAAAGTTAATTTTTGTTTTTTTTTTCTTCATGAAAGGTTAATTTTTGTCTTAAAAAGATAAAAAAAATTGACAAAACAAAAGATATTTATTTATTCAAATTGATAGAATACGTTGATATAATGCAAATTCGCTAAAAACAAAAATGATGAATATGTGACCAGGCTCACAACATCCATATTAATAGCATAAAACGGCAAGATACAAATGCTTACACATATGACTATATTTAAATCTCCAGAATAATCATGTCTTCGGATCTGCAACGTGGATGACGCCAAAGTCATTGATTGGATCTGCACTAGATTGAAGCTGATCTGACAATTTGAACCGATCAAATACCTGAGAGAAACAAGAAAAACAAACTACATCGCACAAAGATGACGAACAAACCAACGACGCACGAAGACGAAGAAATCACAAAATAAAAAACAAAATGGATGTAAAAATCACTTATTTCAATAAAAAGGAAAGAGAAAAA
>Ga0315913_1000830_pt1 | contig 30556 bp, 8 predicted proteins | sample MpolsnodulesMG_FD_207736 | JGI IMG/M metagenome (GOLD analysis project Ga0315913, IMG submission 207736) | Medicago polymorpha root nodule microbial communities from Los Angeles, California, United States - small nodules | ecosystem: Host-associated > Plants > Roots > Nodule | place: USA...
GCATTATGTCTCATCCCACTCCTTCTTTGTTCAGGTTCACAGGTTGTTCGAGGCAAGGGTAAGGAGAAGGCTTTGGACTGATCGTGCTTATTGGATCCATGCTATGTTATCTAGTAGTTGTTACGTTATTTTTGCTACATGTATCATGATGAAACTAGCTATATTTGTTTCATTTGACTAGCTACGCGTAAATAATGTAATATATGACTGGAGATGACTCTATTTCCGACTTATGTTGTTTTCCGCATTGTATGATTAATGTATCTAGTATCAGTTATAACGTACGTGTTAAATATTCTAGACTCTTTTAATACGGGCGTTACAGGATCTATCTGAAACAAACATGAAACTTAAAGGACCCGGGGATGCATTTGGCCTAAAAACTAAGGACGTACCCGGGGAATATCGGGTTCGATTTCCAGGGGGAACAACGTTTGGCCAGTGTGCATGCCTCTACGCACGAGCCGGATTAGTCACCCACCTTTGGTGGGTCGGAAACCGGTGCGAAAGCAAAAAAAAAACAAAAACAAAAAATTATTAATAAATATCAAATTTTTAGTTTTGAAAAATCATCTAGAGTCTGTTTAGCAAGATCAAGAAGTTAGCTTATAACTTATAAACTCTTCTAGCTAAAAAAAAAGCCCCGCTTGGTAACAATCTTTTTCATAAAGAGCATATAGCTTATGTTACGAATTTATAGTTTGTTTTTAGATGTTATTTTTAGTAGTATTTGAGCTTAGAGTTTATTATCTTTTGTTTCACTTTTACCCTTATTATTTTAACTAAAATCATATTTACCCTTTATAATTTAAAGAAAAGCTAACTTGTGTCCTTGAAGCATAAGTTAAGAAATCACATGATATGAGAAAGATAAATTAAAGAATTGAAACAAGAGAGTAATAAATAATTAATGATATAATAAGAAAAGTAACATTAATGTTTCATTGATATTGTAAAAAGACGTATAATATGAGGCAATTTTTTCTTCCCAAAGCAACATATAATTTAGGACGGAATGAGTAAGTTTTAGACATACACATCCGTTATTAATTATAAGCAAATTTCACTTTTTAGGTTCATTCAATTAATGATATATGTGGTCCACAATATAAACCACATACATCATTAATTGAATGAAGCTAAAAAGTGAAATTTGCTTATAATTAATAATGGATGGAGTATAATTTAGGACGGAATGAGTAAGTTTTATATTGAAAAAATAACATTTGAAACTTTTAAGACATTAATTCACAATTTCCAAAAAAAATAAATTCTACATTTACTTTCCCGTCTCAAAATAATAGTCATTTAAGGTCTCTGTACAATTTTTAACGATAAAATTATTACTCCCTCCGTTCCTTTATAATTGTCACTTTTGCATAAATTTTTTGTTTCTAATTAACTATCGTTTTCAAAGTATCATTAAATGTGGCTTTACCTATATTACCCTTATATATTTATTGCAGAGAGATAAATGTATGAAATGAAGTATTAAATGATTAAGATTATTATAGGAAAAAGATAAATTGTTGTATCAAAAGTAGTAAAAGTATTTGTTGTCTTGGTTTATGTAAAAAGTTCAAATGTGACAATTAAAAAGGAACAGAGGGAGTATCATTTATTAAAATACTCCTATTAATTATAAATAGTTGAATAGTTAAATTGAATGAAATTCAATAAATAAGAGTATAATAGTGGAAAAAACTAATAACTGCTGCATTGATATTCTAAAGTGACAATCATTCTAAGACAAAAAAAAAATGTTAAAAGAGACAATTATTTTGAGACAGATGGAGTATTAAGGACAATTTTGTAAATCAATTCATAATATCTTTTTCACATATAAAATTAATTATATTTCTTAATACGTGTGAAATGGCCAAAACATTGTATAATTTGGGACAAATGAAGTATTTTTTTTTTTAAATTTCATTTTAAGCTCATTAAATTGTGCCATAAAGGCACAATATGACCCTATAATTTCTTCTTTTTTTGACAAGTAGTTCAGTGGCTAGAAGTCAGACATTTTAAATATGAAAAAGCAATATTTGGGGTTGAAACCATGCCCCTGCATATATTATTATGCAATGTCTCAAAACTGAGATTTATGCGTCATTACATAAATGAAATGGAATGAAAACATATTACGGTCACTTTCTTAACGGTGTTTAACAAATGATGTTTTAAGTGATTAAGCCATAATTTAGAGGCTTAGCCCCCAATATTCGGTTTTATTTGTTCCCCGGCTATTAGGCCATAAACTCATAGGTAACTGTTGACTGTTGTTATAAGGAAGGAACAAGTCGGAAAATAATCTGAAAAACATAACATATTGAAGACAAAGAAATGGAATGAAAACATATTAAAGACAGAAATTGGAATGATTTAGGTTTATAACACATTGCATAATGTTATAAACATTATACTACTCTTTACTAAAGCTAAAGCATAACAACAAACCGTTTAATATTACCATAGGCATATCTATATTGTATATATAACATAATTTAAAACTTTTACAAAATTCATAGTCTGTTAAGGATCAAAGATGTTTTGCTTTATTACTTCTGCACCTTGATCATAACGATGAACAAAAATATGCCCAAAGAGGAAGAACAATGTGTTCAAAGGATTAGGCGTGTCATCCAGTTACACATCAAGGTAAAACTATTTGGGATCTGATAAATTGATTTTTGGTACTTTGGTTGAATAAATATTTTATCCTAATCAAAACTTACATTACATTTTCTGCATAACAGAGCTAAATCTTTAAAACATTCAATCCCTAACAAAAAAAAAGATCAACTATAAAAGCATAGGTCATTTGTCTAGTCCATTTCTCAGCAGTTCACAACTTAGATTTGATAGGTTTGATTTGGAGATTAGCATTCCTGGTTAGACCTTCTTGAATCAATGTTGCAAGAAGCTGCAAGTTCAACAGAACAGCACACTATAAGACATATAACAAGGAATGTGTCAAGATGAATCGATGTAATTTGATAATCCTTTACCTCTCCCTTCTGATTGAACATTTGACCTATGACAAAACCACGTGCTTCATAAGCACTAGGAGTGAAGATCTGTAGAGTGAATTGAATTTCAATCAATATAACAGAAAATTAAGAGAAAAGAATTCAGAAGTAGACCTTGATGAAAAGAAGAAAAAAATTGAAAATGATCAACTTAATTGGTTCCTGGATCATAAACTGAAAACGTCTTTATGAAAAATTCCTTTGCTTTAATTTCCCAAAATTTATATACAATAATGCAAAAATTACGGAAATAGTTTGATTTACATACTCTAACAGTGTGATCAAACAGAATATAGGAGAGAAAAGACTTGGTTAAGCTTTGGATTTAATACATGACAAGATATTATGGCTCCGTGCGGTCGATCCCACTTAGTGAGAAAAGAGACTTAGTTATCAATGTTGTTCTATACATGTGAAACAAGGAGACTCACCGCAAATAGCACCCACTCATCAGCTTTTAAGGGTCGGTGAAACCACATTCTGAAATGAAAATTAAAAAAGCATTCAACAAAAATCAAGAAAGCAAATTCATGAATTGAAAACTTATTTCTCACACCTTGCATATTATGAATTATAAATTTATAATGTCAAATATATTACTTATCATGCAACTGGTAGGACTCAAATACTTACGCATGATCCAGACTAACACCACGTGCAGTGAAACCTTTCCCACGATGTGGATTCAAACTTACTTGAAGAAATATTAGATCTGAAGCATATGCCACCACACACCTTCAAAGTAAAGTACAAGATACAAATGATATGTGAGAAATCAGATTGCTCTTCCTCAATTGTTGGAACAACTAATTTACACAATGTTTAAGCCTGCCCAAGTGACCATCCCATTGCTACTAAAAGGCAACTTAATTATTATCCAAATATGCAGGTATAAAATAAATGCATTTAGTACAACCAAGTGATATTTTCAGCAATCTCAAATTTCTACAAACTCACTCAACCAGTCCTTTCTAAGGAGAAGAACTTTTCATCCACGACCCAATTCAAAATTATTTAAGCATCTCCAAAATTCACATGCATTCAGCGGTACAGGGTTCCAAATGACACAAGCATTGCCTTTGGCATATCGGTAAAAGTTCTCCTTGCTAATCTTGCTAACACACCCAATGAACCAGAGTTACCAGGAAATTCTATATTAGAAAGATGGCTAAGATATATTTTGTCTCTTATCTTATTTTTTTAGTTTCAGCTGGTACCTTATCTTTTTACAGTTTTAATTGGATTACTTATCTTACTTTTTAGTTTCAATATGGTATTTATGTTTAAATTGTATTAGAAAATGACCAAATTGGTATAGCCTTTGTTACACGAGGGATTATTTCAAAACAAAAAACGGGCATATTGCCCATTTTGGAACAAAAAATAGAAGATAAGGGACTCAATTGAAACTTTTAAAAGTTAAGGGACCAAGTTAAAACTAAAAATTAAGAAAAGGAACTCAATTGAAACTTAAAAGGTAAGGGACCAAACTGAAACTAAAAATAAGAGATGTGACCAAAAATGTATTTTTAACCCGGGAAGATATGTACCTATGCAAGGCCTGATCATCTGAAAGTTTGTCCTTTGCTCGAAACCAGTATCTCAAACTGCATACAGTGTGTTAACAAGTTCAGATAATGAGTTAAAAGCAGCTAAAACTTGATTTGAAACGATGCTAATTGAAATACCATTATGTTCCTTTCGAAATTTTTCTCACCAAAGCACTACATGCATGCATGCTCAGCATAAAAGTAAGCAAAAAATTGCATTAGAGCTCAGGCTAACCTAGGAGGAGATTTTGTCTGATTTGTTGCAATTTTAGGTTCACAGAACCGTATCTCTATGGGCCAGGGAATGTACTCAGATGTAGCCACTTTGTTCCGGTAAGTTCTGAAGCAATGAATTTTGTCATTACGGTACATAATAAAATCATCATGGAGAAAAGTCAGAAAATCAGGACTCAATGTTACTAGGGTGTCTTTGCCTTCAATTATCATATATCGTTTTTTCAGTCATCATAAATCAAAACTTACTGCCAAAATTGTGTGCAGTTATTTGTAGGCAAATAAGGGAGCCAGAAAAATTCATAGACAAACAATGCTTAGAAAATCAACTCTCCACATATTAAATTTGTTTTTGTTTGTCCCAAAGGAGACCCTGTGATGATTAAGCACCAGCTACTTCAACTTGGAGGTCCCAGGTTAAATCTAATAGTTCGAGTGAAGATGGATTAATAAAAAGGATATGGGTTTCCCCTTTCTTGTAACCCGACCTTTTAATGGACAAAACACTATAATTTTATGAGTAACATTTGTATTGTCCAGAAAGATAAGTTTTGATATAAAATTAGAGATTTCCGGACGGTTTAATATCATGCAAACACAATTGCACACAAAAACAGATATATAGTTAAATAGCAACTTGCACCAACAAAATATCCCTAACAAGAAATCTTACATTGGCAAGCGAGGGTCAGTTAGACGTCTCTCCCGTAACTCTTCTAATGGAAGAAGCTACAAGTAACAAATCAAAAAAGATATTAATAATCTGGCATCCACAACAAATAAAATTTGTAGTGAAAATAAGCTTGTATCTTGCCATTTCTGGTGCAGGGACTAATGGCATATCTACTTCCTGGTGGTCAAACCCTGATTCTTGTCTCTGTGGATCAAAGAAAAAACAATGATAAACATGCTATTGGATTTGGAAATAAATTCCTTGACTAGAGCAAAAGCTCATTTGTGAGTCACACTGACAACAGCCAAATTATAGTTCAGTCATGAAAAAAAATCTAAAGATAGATACATGGAAATTTATCATGGAAGAATAAAATCGACAACATTTGAACCAACTTTTCCCCTTATTTATCTTGAAACAATGCAGAATTTCTAAATTAGCATTCAAATCAGTTCTGAATGTTTCAGTAATCTTTATGAGGCAATGATTTCATTAGCCTTTTTCTCATACTCTAGCCATTCTTTCAGCTTATGAATTTAAATTTTTAGTCATATAATAATATCCAGAAACCATAAATCCTTTGATAAAAACATGATATCCCCCCTATGCAGTTTTTGGAACTATAGAGCCAAGTACTTAATCAATTTAAATATCCTTCTTCACCTTATTTCCATTCCTCATCTTCCCCTTTAAAGCATCAAGCTGGAAGGTGACTACTTAGTCCTAAACTAAAATAATTTGCAAAAATTTAGATTCTTTTTAGTCAAGAAGAATATATTACATGAAATGAAGCCAGCAAAGTGAATATGACTTTCCCGTTTTGCATTGCATCCACTTTCCGTGTAGCAAAACTCCTTCCGTCGCTCATACGATGAACTTGATATATAATAGGCACTGGAAAATAATTATTTTCAGTATGTCTATTCTGGTTATTATTCTCTGCCATAGCAAACAAATGAACTAGAAGTACAAATGATGTAGTTTAAGTACAAGGATGGTAGGATGCATACAAAGATTTTCAGATCATAAAAGTAAAATGCATGATTGTGTTAATTATCTTAAACGACAGAAACTTTAGAATCTATTCACAAAACAAAGTCAACAAGAAAACAGCTTTAAAATATTATTGAACAGAACCCTGGAACCCTTTTTCATGATTTATTTCACTATATGACACTGCAATATAATTTTATGTTTCTTAGTTTACGCATGAATAATAGCATTCACATCTCAATTCTCATCACATGCGAAAAGAAGTAAAAGAAAAAAAGAAAGGGAAGTTACATCCACAGCAGAGCATTGTCGTCAAAGTTAAGTGATTAGAAATGCTTACAATTTAAGTCTCCTATGCGAAGAAAATAGGAATGCAAACTATGAAGTAACTTAAGACTGTCAACAGATTTTGATGCTGCAGCTAGTGCCTGCAAGTTAGATATCATCTTGTAAGAAGTCTATATATAGGAGCTGCAACTAACATGACCAGCCTGCTATAATATGAAGAAGATAATGCAGTTTTGTCAAACCTGTCCAACCAGCTGTCCCCCAAACACCTTTCCAAATCTTGGAGCATCTGGAAGAGTGATTCCTTGGAAGGTATCTACCTTCCAAAGAGAATAACAATAAGCTATAAGCTGAAGTCCAGGTTAAGCATTTTACTATTTACTAACAAAGAAACAGTTACGTCCTCATATACTATGGTGCTGCTTGCTATGAAAGATAAACCTGGAAAAACACATCAGACTATTTCTATTTACCCTTTTAAAGTGGAAAGTGTGTGTGTGTGTGTGTCCATATTCAATGATATTTAAATATCAGTATCGTCTTTCCTTTCCTTCTCCCATTTTTATTAGCTTTCATCATATGCATGTGAACATGTCTTTTCAAAGTGTCATGTGTAAGTGTAAGGAAACAGGTATGTCAAAATGAGAATAATGTCATAAGTGGGCGCAGTTTCTAATATAGAAGAATACAATATTATTTTTCTAGTGCAAATAATCATCCATCAAAGACTTATTGCGCAAACACTTTGTAGAAATTATATGGGTTAGGTATGAAGAAGGAAAAGAGAGGATAAAGATTGTGAATAATAATATTCTCTTATATATAAAAGCACAGTGGATGTAATAAAAAAGATAAAATACCAAGCTCTATTAATATCAAAAGAAAACTATTCAGCCTCGTTAAAAATAAGGAAACAAATCATGAAATCAACAAAAATATGAAACCTATTCATGTGAGATCATCAAAGATACTCAATTATTCTAAGATATAATCATGATATCATGAAATATTCTCAAGATATTCTAACACACTCCAACAAGAAGAAATCAAGAATTCAAACCTCTAATGGTTCTAATTGCAATACATTCTCCACAGATGAGGGTCTCTCAGGACATTTTTCTGCGGTCCATATAAACTTTGGCCATAGCAGTGCCAAGTGCTTCCGAGGCAGCACTAAGCATGTTAGCTGTCGCAGCAAACAACAACAGTCACCATAGCAGTAAATAATTCACTTCACTTGAGCGTATATCAGATTCTTCTACACTAGATTATTAAATTGGAAAGTAGTAGGAAAAGAAACTAAAATGAAACCTTAGACAAAGCAACAACATCTGTGAGATGAACTGTATTTGACAAACCTGAAAGTTGCACGTTCACATTATTCTTAGATATTAATTGACAAAGTAACAGAAAAATCTCTTGCATCTCTAATGACCAAACATAAATCCAGAAAAAAATAAATAAGATGCACAAGAACATTGGTATACTTGGAAAATGAATGACTAGTTTAACCCACAAAAAGGTTAAAAGAGAGAGAGAACATAGAATTATAGTGGCAAAGTCCTAGGGGCCTACTTTTTTTTTTTGAACAAGCCTAGAGGCCTACTTATTTGTGATGGTAAGAAATATTAGCACAAAGAATGAACCATTAGAGAAATCATGACAAATTGACAATCAAAACCAGTCAACTGTTTTCTGACTAACTTTAAGAAACCACTTCCCAGAAAGAATCATGTTTTCTAGATGAGATAAGAGACTTCATGTGAAGTTAGAAAATGATGACCTAATTGATGAACTTCACAGTGCAGAAGAGAAAATAATTAAGAATAACCAAATCGCGATGGCACAAACTACCTGACTAGCATATGCTATGTGGCATGAAAGAAAAATACTTAATCTTAAACAATAAAGTGCAATTTGAGGCATAAGAAGTTTATTACCACAACCAAAGTAGTCATATTTATTCAATTGGAACTCAGGGCGACTTTCATCACTGTCACTAACAGATCCAACAACCTCGGCCTACAAGCAATGAGGCTAGACATTTAGCAACAAAAAAAATTGGCCAAATGAAATGCCAAGTAAATGCAACTCATTGTCATTTTATTAGCCTCTAGATTGGTGCAGGATGATACCAAAGTTGTCCTACACTAATATCCAAAGCAATTCAATCCAATTTGGTCGTCGTTTTTGTTTCTGTAAGGTCTATGATATGAAGATATTAACATACCTCTCCATCCCATATGAAGTAAGTGCCATCTCCTGGTTCACCCTCACGAGCAACATAATCCCCTCGCTCTACAAAAAAGAACCATCGATTGAGAATTGAAACGGCAATGCTTGTATCCTCCAATCAATTGTTACAATTCTAAATGATTCAATTGACTAGCTAACAAAGTTACAATGGATAAAGAGACTGCATAATGAAATAACGTCTTAATGAAAAGTTTAAGAACAATTTAAGATCATATTCTCAGATAATTCATTGTGATGGTTCAGATGATTCAAAACGTCAATGCCTGTATCCTCCAATCGATTGTTACAATTATAAATATTAAATACCATAATAAAAACCAACTCGCAAACGCATCCTAAATGCTTGTTTAGATGACACTTTTGCAAGAGTTAAAAGCATTGTATGAATTAAAGCCTGGGTTTGCTTGCGTGTCCACTTATCCATTCTTCAAATCACTTTCATACATTCACTTTTAACTTAAAATCAATTTTCACGACCAAACAGACACAAATTCATGTTCACCATAATCAATTCACCTAATTTCACTTCATATCATTCCCAAACTCAAATCCAAATATTAAACTAATCTTTTCATGATCAACTTTTCCAATCCAAAACATTAATTAACAAACAATTCACTTTACTTCATATTCATACAAATCATATACAAATTCTTCATAATCTCAATACAACTGAAACATAAAAATATCATTTGAATTCCATAAATTTGAATAAATACCATAGTGTTTAACAATCACAAGCTCTGATATCTTCCTTATAGACGAACTAGGTAGCCTCTGTAGTAACGGAACGCTTCCAAGAAACTCCAAAACTGCGAAAAATCACACAAACGAACCGAAAATGAATCGATTAAACAAATAAATCATCATTCTTACGCAAATTCAAACACATCAAACTGAAAATCGTAGTAATTTTTCAACATTTTTCATAGAGAGGATTTCGTAACAGAAATTTACCTTCTTCTTTGTGCTCCATTTCCAGAGCGATTTTACCGCACGTGTAAAACCTTTCTGCGTTCTCGCACACAAATTTTCATGCTATATATATGTATGGAAGAAGGAGGAGTGAGGATCTGGTGTGAGGTGGTGTAGTGTAAGAGTATGGAACTTTGGAGGTTTTGACCAATAGCGATGCAGTGATGCTGAAGATGAGTGTGTGGTGTGTGGAGAGATTAAAAAACTTCGGCGTCCACGTGAACAACGATGGTCGGTGAAGCAAATTTCTATGTTTTTATTTATTTTTTATTTAATTAATTAATTAAAGGTTTGACTGAGTGTTAAAATGGTGACCATGCTTACTTAGACCATTTTTTTGTCATCCTAAAAAGCATTAAAATAAAAAAAAACTCTTGCATCAAGTTATTCAAACACCGGGCCAACATGTTTATATTTGTAAGTTACTAGGTTTTTAGTTCCGCGTTGAATATAAATTCAGTGTTTGGAATAATGTCATCGATGTTTAATTTTGTTTCTTGTAGATTGACCTTCTGATTCATACCCACCTTCTTCCATGTTGCGTGCCCTTGCATCCACGCCCACGTTTTATATTCTACAACAACTTCAGTAGGAACACGTGTCTAATCAGTTTCTTTTGGAGTTTCGTCATAAGCTTTTGCAAGGTACCCTTCATTATCCTTATTCAATTGTTAATGGTATTGTCCTTCAGAAAAGAATGTATGTTCTTAGTCCATCATCATCTTTTTGCAACCAAGTCATCAATGAGTTTCATGAGACATGAATCGGTGGTCATGTGGGCGTCAAACGCACCTTGGTTCGACTTACTACCAAGTTTTTGGCCCAAAATACGTTGGTCCGTGGAAACATTTACATCGTAATGTCTTATATGTCAATAAATTAAGCATTCAACACAAGTTCTTGTCAGCCTTTTGCATACACATCTGACTCTCCAAAGGTTGTATGAGAGGACATCACAATGGATTTCATTACCAACCTTCCACCTTGGCAAAGGTTCACACTCATTTTTGTCATTGTTGATCGATTATCCAAGTTTGTCCCTTTTGGCGCACTGCCCACGTCATTTATTGCTTCTCGGGTTGCAGAACTGCTTGTTTCTATGGTTGTTCATCACCATGATTTCCATCGGTCCATTGTCTCTGATTGTAGCCTGGTTTTTCTAAGCTCATTTTGGCGGAAATTGTTTGAATTGAGTGGAAAAAAGTTATCCACGACCAGCGTGTATCATCCCCAAACCAATAGTCAATCCGAGGCAGTTAAAAGAACTCTGGAGCAATACCTTCACGCTTTTACGCATAAACCTTCTTATTGGGTTTCTCTTTTACATTGGACTGAATTTCACTACAACACAAGTTTTCATAGTGGACTGAAAATGTAACCGTTTCAAGCATTGTTTAGCCGGAAACCACCCTCCATTTCGCTATATATTCGTGGCTCTACTAGTACCATCCTAATGTTAGATGAAGCTTTACTTGACATAGACGAGCTCTTATAGACTCTGAAAGCCAACCTGTTGGCAACTCAAAACTGTATGACACAACAAGCTAATGCTCACTCTTGTGACTTCACATTTGCGATAGATATTGACCTGATAGGGGTTCACTTGCAACCTTATCATCAAAATTCTCTTTATCGTCAACATCAACACAAATTGTCAAAGATGTTTTATGGATTGTTCTGCATTACCGAACATATTGGACATGTTACATACTGACTTTACATATTTGAGAGTAATCGTATTCACCCCATTTGTCATGTTTCAAACTTGAAAAAATACCGGAGCCATGTTATTACTCCATCTTCTGAACTTCCAGTTGAAAGCTTTGAAAACTAGTCGGTTGAGGGCCCCTTAGCCATCGTTGCCACACACATTGTACTACACAACAGTGTCCTGGTACAATAGGTTCTCGCTCAACGGTGTCCCTCTTTTTGGTTTAATCCTCCTTCCTTTTTGTTTCTTTTCGTCGTGGTTTGCTTAATAAAAAAAATGTACAATCTAATTAAATAATTTATTTTAAACGATATCAATGATATTTAATTATCATTATATATTAAACAATGTGTTGCTGTCTATTTTCATTATATAAAGAGTGTGTGCTACTTGACATGTATTGTAAAACGGTATTTAGTGTTACTTTTTTGACAATTATTAAATACTATTTGTTTTGTCCAGAATATTTTTTTGAGGTATCTTCAGAATATTATTATATACCCTTAAGTTGTCAATTTGAACTACTCAAAATAAATTTTCGATATAGATCAAATAATTTTAAATTTTACATGTTTATGATAAAAATTACTTTATTAAAAAATTATCTAATTAAATTTAGTATTAGATAAATTTAAAATTATGATTAAATTATTTAATTAGGTAAAAGCTTAAAAAAGAGTTACACTGTAATTTAACATACCCTTTATATATAGATATATATATATAGATTAAAAAAAGTCATCTTTAACTTAACTTAATTGAGAGGGACATTGTATAATACATGCATGGGTCATAGTTCAAATATGAATATCTACTTATTCATTTTATAAAAGTGAATTTCTAACTATTAGATTGCCGGACTAAATACTTGCTAAAATCGAGCAACCTTTGTATTGTCAAAAATTGCATTTATAGAAATCATAGATTTTTTTTTGTCAAGTAATTCGGTGGCTGAAGCTATCACATTTTAAATATGGAGAAGTGGGATATCAAATGTTCGAATTCCTACCCTTGCATGTATTATACAATATCCCTAGCAACTGAGTTAAGCTCACGAAGACAAAATCATAGATTTGTTATTAAATAAAATATTGTAAACACGTTAATTATAATTAAACCCGCTCAAAAAGTTATAATTAAACTTGTGTTAAGTATTATTTTAATAATCTAGTTATTTTAATTTTTTTTGACAAGAGTTATTTTAAACTTGTTTATGTTGATGTATGTATTAACATATTTTAGCTAATGAAATGCAAATAATTTTTTCCTTAAAAAAATAAACATTTAGTTGTATGCTTGATTTAACTTTTGGAGGACTTAAAAGTTAAAATTGATTATGGATAATAGAATCGATTTTGATGTGTTTGATTTTTCTAAAGTATAACTTTTATTTAATATATTAAAAAATAAATCGTTTTACTTTAAACTCAATTTTAATCACAATCAAATTTTCTTGACTTAAAACCAAACTTAACTAAGTAACAAAAAAACAAAAAAGATCCAAACATAACTTACAAGAAAGTAGAAACAACTGCATAAATGGAATGGAATATTTATGATTCCTAACAGTACATTCTGAAAACCAACCCCATCAACACTCAGCATTCACCAATCATGCCCTTGACTATCTGGTATGTTAGTCTCGCCTAACTCTCTCCCTCAAACCTTCACCTACTCTTATGCCAGTGACAATTTTGCATCATACCCTCAAATTTTAGTTACTTCCACGTTTTGGGTAAACTCAATTTCTTCAATTTTCCTAAATTTTACCAACTGGGCCTCTTTCAAAACTCTTCAGGCTCTCTAATTCACCTTAAAGTTTAGATTTTTATACTTTCTCTATTCTACTCCTTAGTTTTGTTCATTGGCACCATCTAATAGTTTTTGCTCACTTTCTATGCTTTAATTTTGGTATAGTTATTAGGTTCGAATCTTCTCTAGTTATTACGTGCCAATAATTCCTGTGTTGGCCTAGTCATACAGGGATTTTGCTTTGACTTCAATTGACCCCTTGCTAGTAGACGGGGGATTGATTCCCCCAGATTAGTCTGTCCTTGAGCCGGATACTGAGTTTCCGGAAGAAAAAAGAAACTGATCTAGTCATTCCTATTAAAATATTATAGGCTTTGTCAAATAGTGGCTATAGTAGTATTATAGCACTCTAGCATACTGGAATTTGAACAAACTGCTACTATTTTCCGCGATTCGCAATTGACAACACGGTTATTACCTGATCCAAATCCAACCGTAGTGTGTGAACTGTTATTTTGGTCTGGAACATTTGTCAACATGATTGAATTGAAGTATAGGCATTGATGTCATTTATCTGTGGGCTTCCTATACTTGAGTGTGTTTATTGTCTGGGTTGTACTCGTTGGGCTTGGAAAAAATGTCTATACACTGCAGGCTACGAGAGTGAAAATTGGGGCCTAGCCACTGCAGAAGAGTTTGAGCCTATACCACGAATTTGTCGCACAATCTTAGCTGTTTACGAAGATGATATTCGTAATCCTCAGTGGGCCCCCGAAGGTGGTTATGGCATTAATCCTGATTGGATTGTCTTGCGGAAGGATTACGGGGATAACCGAGGTTGGGTTACTCCATACATGATATACCTTGATCATGATCGTTCGGAAATTATACTGGCTGTTAGTGGACTCAATTTAGCAAAGGAAAGTGATTACCTCGTTTTGCTTGATAACAAGCTTGGACAGACGGAATTTCATGGTGGATATGTTCATAATGGGTTATTGAAGGCAGCGGATTGGGTTTTTGATGCGGAATGGGAGGTTCTAAGGAAGTTAATAGCGGAACATCCAACTTATATGTTGACGTTTATTGGACATTCACTTGGTGCTGGGGTGGTGGCGTTGTTGACAATGATTGCGCTTCATAATCGCGACAAATTGGGGATACAGAGAGACAGGGTAAAATGCTACGCCATTGCTCCTGCCCGATGTATGTCTCTCAATTTGGCTGTAAGATATGCGGATGTGATCAATTCTATCGTACTACAGGTCGGATAGTTTCCTTTTGTTCTTATAAACTTAGTATTTGATTGATTTGCTCAACATTGACATGTTATAAAAGGATAAGATTATTTGTGAAAGTTGATCAAGACATGTACAAAGTGATCACATATATTGCTTTGAAATATTTCAAACAATAAATAAACACCTGCTTTTGGGAATTGGAATTTATATCACAATGACATTTATTCTGTTGTTAATTTGTTATTTTTATAGAAGAGATCATATGTAGAACCTAACCATAAAAGAGAGGGACCTTCCTGATTTCTTATCTATCAATTTATTAGTTTTGTGCACTAATATTCTATACTTGTTTTCTCCTCCTAAGCAGGACGATTTTTTACCTCGGACAACCACTGCTCTGGAAAGCGTCTACAAGTCACTTTTGTGGTAAGATAATTATTCTGACTTCAGTTCAGTTTTATTTTATGAATTAATGCCAAAGACATCAACAATTAATTTTACCAAGCCATCTGAGTAGAGAGCCAACATTGTTTAGAGATTTAAGTGTGCGTGCATTGTCATGGTGGAATAATTTAAAACTATTCATTCAAATTGCATGTTATCAAATTGTCTCATGGTGGCTCGTGGCTCCATGGCCTTATGGCATGGCGGATTCTGTACCAGCCACCATAGGTATTAGGATGCTCCAACACACTTTAGCATAATTAAACTAAGTTCACTTGAAAGATATAATGGGCCTACGCTTTGTTCATGCTTCAAATCCAAAAGGGCTTATACTTGACAGGGTGATGTCAGAGACAGAAGTCATAAGGCCTAAACTTATCAGCTTTAAGCTTTTAGAAGATTGTCCTTATTGACACATCTAATCCTCTTATGTTTTTAACATTCTTACCTACTGAATGTATTTTTTATTTACCTTTTTATCATATCAGCTGAACACTTCTCTTGGTGGAAAATAAGTTCCATTGTTCTTGAATTTGCGTCTTGGTGGAAAACACTTCTACTGGTTAATATGGTATTCTTTTTGCCTCGGTGAATACCGCAAATCTGATTTATTCTGATTTTAGGATTTGTTGAATGAAGTGTGGTATGACGAGTTCATAATTTTTATTTTATTTTAATTAAAGTGACATTAATGGTCATTTTACAAGTGTCTCACAAAGGGGATTTGAGATTTTGAGCTCTGTCCCCTTGAAGTTACCAAGTTAAGCTCTTATCACTGACGACACGTTGTGGACAGTATGACGAGTTCACAATTATTACCACAGGAAATAAGATTTTCAATTTTTCATGCATATGCGTTGGATTATTTTAATTCAGCTTTTGCCATTAGGATGAGCTCCAAACATTGTTATTCCTTTCATGCTTATGCATTGGATCAGTGAAATTCAGCTTTATGAGCTACAGTGGTTGTTTTCCTTTCTTGGCAGTTGGCCTTGTTTATTGTGTCTCATGTGCTTAAAGGATACTTGCACACTGGAAGAGAAGAAACTTCGAGACCCAAGGCGTCTGTATGCACCTGGCCGTCTCTATCACATTGTCGAGCGAAAGCCCTTCAGGTACAGTATGGTGCTCTCTTAACAAAGTTTCACTGTGCATCTATTTATCTTGTACCATATGATGCCTTACTGAACTAACAAGGATGATCTTCTGATAGTCCTTGCGGCCATTATGTAATCCAAAATCACGAATTTTAACATTAAAAGCTATTATACTTTGTAAGTTTCTAATCATGGTCGAAGATAAGAAGAGTCAATTAATTGTGGAGGAACATGATGAATTTGATCTAAGGGAGTTGATTTTATCGTGTGAATTCTGCTCAGGAGGCATTCAGTAAACATTCTCATTCATTAGATTTTTGCTGAAAGGTTTACACACCTGTAGGCTAATCAACTTTATTTTTATTTTAAAAAAAAAAGTTTTGGTCAAGTGAAGCCTGTGATTTTTTGTCCTAATTTGGTATTAAAATTTTTATGATTTGAAAAACTAGTTGTGTTCCAAACCCAATCAGTTTGTGGGGACCTGCTCCAACACAGTGCCAATTATGAAACACGGACACGACACCAACATTTAACACAAAATAATTAGGGAAAACTGAAGTAATTGAATGCAGCCACTTGTGTCAGTGTCTTGTCGGACAATTGTACGTGTCATGTCAGATACGGGATATGTCTTCAATCTGAAGTGTCAATGCTTCATAATTAGGAGAAATGTTTACTCTAGTAAAAATAAAGATGGGTCCATAGAAAGTTTTTATAAGTTTGGCTTTACTCTAGTTGTATATAATATTATCTGTTGTCTGTAATATTGTTCATAATAGAACAACATGGTGTCATTTCCTCACTTTGCGATAAAAGACTTTGGTCATTGGTTGTTTTGCTTAAATTGAAGTCTACCTCACTAAATTACGGTTTGATGCATAAATATGTTAAATTTTTACGCCTATGTACTTAAATTTACCAAGTTATTGTATTCGATGCGTCGAATATTATCTGTATGCAGCAATAATTTCTAGTTTCGCCTCCTGATTGCAGGATAGGAAGATTTCCCCCTATTGTTAGGACAGCAGTCCCTGTCGATGGAAGGTTTGATCATATAGTTCTTTCTTGCAATGCAACTTCTGACCATGCCATCCTTTGGATTGAGAAGGAATCCCGACGGGCTCTTGATGTAAGCTATTAGCTTCTTTCAGTATTAGCAGAGTTTCTACCTAAACAGTAGACATGGCATACAGTTCTCCGTAACTTTTGCTTAATTCATTTTGAAACTCTGGCTTGTGTTCTGTGAGTGATCATAAGTTCAAACCAATATTTGTTGGAAAATCAGGAAGATCGTTCACTCTTTGCTGTATCAGAACATGAATATGAAGCTGAGTTTTGTAATTGCATGCCAGTTTCTATTTGTAGAGATATTTTAATGCGCTCTAATCTTGTGACACGTAGTCTTCGATTAAGAAATTATATAAAGCCACACTTAAATGTTGCAGTAAATATTATCTTGTCCTGTCCCCAACCTTTAGTGAACACTTATGAGTGATGACTAACCCTTGTTGTGTTGTGTTGTGTTTTTTTTTTTTTTTTGAACAGCATGTGTAAGAGAAGTTGTTTCTTCAAAAATGATATTTTGACATACTTTTGAGTTTTCACAACAAATTTCAACAATACTTTAGGTGGTTAATGCAGTTCAAATATATAGTTAATATGTTAACTGAATGGTTAATGAATAAAACAAGCTGTCACAATTCATTAACAATTCACTGAGCATAATTAGCCACACTTTTGCAGATGTCCAAATATACATGTTATCAATTAACCACAGTTTGTGCTCAGGTTTACACCTGAAAATCGTGGTTAATGATGTTCAAAATCATGGTTAATTGTGTTCAGTTGATGGTTAATGAGTTGTGACACCCTGTTGTATCAATGAATCATCCATTGAACATGATTAACCATGTATTTAAACTGCATTAACCATATAAATTGTTGTCTAAATTTGTGTCAAAATAACAGCTCTTGTTTTTATAGATAGAATGAATCTATTATGTGATTTCTAAAACTGTTTTTGTAAGTTGAATTCTTTCTACCTCAAGGTTTTAATTATCATTATTTGATATACGGTATTTCTAAAATATTATATATTTTTTGCATCAGTTAATGCTAGAGAAAGATCGGAATATGGAGATTCCGGCAGCACAAAAGATGGTTAGGCAAGAATCTCTAGCTCGCGAACACAGTGAAGAGTACCGTGCAGCTCTTCGGAGGGCAGTTGCTTTGGATATTCCTCAAGCATACTCACCTTCCTCGTATGGAACATTTCATGAAATTGATGCTGAGGAAGACTCTGGAAGATCTAGTGGCAAAGACTCTTCCTTATCTCATAACAAACGATCAGAAAGTTGGAATGAATTTGTCGGACGCATGTTTGACGTGGACGACACAGGTCATATGGTGTTCAAGAAGACAACTCCTTAAATTATTTCTTTATATCAAGCTTCATGGAGCATTATTTGTTATTAGTTTTGGGTCAAGGGTGAAAATTCATTGATTTACTTTAAGCACCCATTTTAGTTTAGTATGATATTTTATTGTGATGCTCGTTTTAGCTTGGTCACCATGTGAATATTGTAATTTAGAGCCTATTTGGATTAAACTTCTTAGGAAGTATTTATAGAAAGAGAAATATGAATAGAATTTTGAAGATAACTATTAATTTTTAAATATCACCTTCTGTTTGGTGTAAGTTGAAATTAGTTTCTGCATTTTAATTTTTTCAGAAGCTCCATCATTTATGCTTATAAGTACTTATTCTGCAAGTAAAAAAATCATTAACTTATTTTAATTGAAAATGATTATCCAAACTGGCCCTTATGGGTTCTAGTAGTGAGAGAGCTCTGTTGAACCACCATTGGTACTGTATGGTCGTGGAAACTTGCATAAACTTTGGAAAGTTGCCTATCAGTCTCTAATGTCTAAATTTTCTTTATTAATTGTATTACAAATTCTCATTTTTCAATACAAAAAAATATAAATATCCAAGAGTATAGTTGGAAAAAAAATAAAGATGACTAAAATATCCATTATTTTGGTTGATATATTTGCAGAGTAGTGGAGTGAAGCGTAGGAGTCATCTAGTTGGTGTTCTTAAGTGCGAGAGATCAATGATCCAAAAATTCGAGTCAATAGATTCAAATTATCTACACCATGTATAAACACATTGTTTCACTTATTCCCATTAATGCGAGACTTAATTTCCAACACACTCCCTCAAATTTAAATGAGATTCGATCTCTTATCTTTTTTAACCTTGTTTATGAATTGGATAACAATCTTCTTTCTTCTTCTTTTGACTTGTCCTCAATGGGTCAAGCAATGGCTCTACATACTCGCTCTATTTCTTCATTGTGATTTTTTCTGTCAAATTTGGTTTGTTGTGTACGATTGGTTAGACTTTGTCTTGGTTAAGTCATTTAATATTTCAAATCATTTAACTCAGTTTGGTTCCTTCGGATGTCAGAAAGACATTATTCGTTTAATTTGGTTTTCTTCAGCTTGGATTTTATGGAATGAAAGAAATGCAAGAATCTTCATGAATTCACACAAAATACCATTCACCGCTTGCTTGACAACATAAAGGCATAATCTTTTGGTTGGTTGAAAGTGAAGAACAAAAATCTTGCTTTTGACTACCATTCGTGGTGGACTAATCCTTTAAATTTCTTGTAATAGTTCTTCTATGTAACTTGATTTGTCTCTTTGTTTCTCTAGCACACCTTGTGTGGGATAAATAAAGAGATTTGGTTATTGAAATTCCATTTTAACTTCTTCAAAAAGAATATTCGCTCTTTTTTTTTGAGTCTAAAGATCCAATTCAAATTTTAGTTAATTTTAATTACTTTTTTGTAGGACTACTAGACTTACTCTCATGCCAGGTGTCACAGTAGTGAACTATTTATTTGTTCATAAGTGTGGGATATTTTTCTTGTTCTCGACTTCTTAATGTCCTACAAAAATAAAAACAGAATATTAAGACCATCAAAACTTAGAATGGAGGAAATATATAACACATTTTTTGGTATACAAATTCTGATATTAATTTGTATGTTCATAATATTTGTATCAAAACCTATTACAAATATGAGACAAAATATATAATACTCACTTATTTTGATGTTCAAATGATGAGCAAAAGTATGCGTCACCAGTTGAGACAATCTTAAATAGGTTTGTCACTTTGTTCCAAATTGACTTTGGTTAAGCAGAGGGGGGTTGCTGGAAGTATTTGATAGGATCCAAAAGTGACCAGTAACAGCAAGATCAAATCTTCAACTTTCAAGCACCTTTTTGAATATAAATGAGATACAATGCAATCATCATAATCCCACTGCAATCTAGTGCTTAGATTTTGTGTCTTTCTTTTGTTTGATTAGAGATTCTAATAACCATATTATTCTTAGGTCAATCATAACATGACCACCTTACACATCATTTTGTCTCATTCTTTTCTTGTTTTAGAAGCTAGTAGTTAAACTGTTTATATCCACCAACACATGGTTGGACAAATCTTAAAAAGTATAACAAAACAAAACAAACAAAAAAAAACAGCACCTAGACAATAATATAGTAATATGGTTGTTTAAAATTTATGCGAACACATAAAAAAAATGTGAATTTGGATCTACCTTTGTGTAGTTTCTGATCATTTAACGACTCAAATTTTAAGTTCGATAAATTATTTTAATTTTTTTTAAAAAAAAAATACTTTCACAACTAAGAATTTAAAACCAATGTAGTTAAACCTCAAGCATGTGCATTTTGCAAAAATATTATGGGACATGTTTTCATTTTGGACTAAAATACATAAAAGTTAAAACAATTATGAGTTGTTTCTTAGGCATGGGAATGTTGTTCATGTGAAAGCACTAATGTATTCACATCTCAATTTGATAAATAAAGAGATGATAAATAAATGTGTGAATATTGTTTATACTTTGTGAACTTAATTGCTTCGACTTATAAAGCTCCAACATCTAGATGCAAGTTATTGACCAAATATTTAGTCAAACATTTTTTAAAAAGAAAGTGTGATCCATGCATAACGGAATTTATATGTACAAAGTCATCGTGGTTGGGATGCTTGCTTATTACCAGACTGTCTTACATATATTAATAATATCAAGTAGCTGGTCAAATGAAAATGAAACTATATAAAACATATATTTATTGTGAATTAATCAATCTAGTCATCTCTCTCATGTTAGAAGTAAAGAACTCTTTTAGGAGAGATGAGAAAAAGATGTAAACAACTAATTTAGTGCCTGAAATTGTAAGGTGAGACATTTTGTGTCACATTAGTCCCTTTATGACAATTTTACGATTTGAGTAAATGATACGAAAAAGACTAACGTGATGGAGAATTTTCAATTTTATTCATCATTTCAAAAGTATTATTAATTTTATGGACTAAATTGTTGAATATCATCGAGAGTTGAGTCTAACAGAAGAGACTAAACTCCTATAACATGGAGAGACAATATTTGAATCTCGGCTGAAATAGGTACTTACATTTACTATGTGACACTCCTCAGATAAAATTACCTCTAGTGGACTAAATTTGTGGGAAACCAAATTTTTTTTTTCTTTTTTGCTTAATACCTATAATTAATAAACTAAATTGGTGTTTCACATGGTAAACTAGTATATGAACTTTAAGCAACATAATTTGTATATTTATTCTACACCTGTTGATTATTTTTATAAAAACATTTTTTTAATAAATCATGATCATATAGACTCTAGTTAGCCCACCAATCCATCATTCAGTTTAAACCAATCATTAATTTCCACAATAATAATTCATTTTATAAACCTATTGACTCTAAGCAAAAGCACCTAACAAGTTAGTTTGATTTTATGTTACATATCTTTGTTGGCACTTCTAAACTGTTTCTTATTATATTCATCATTCTTCAACTCCAAGCTTCTGACCAAACTTTTATACATTAAATAGCACAAAACTTTGGTAACAATATACCACCATATCACTTTTTTTCTCATCCTAAACATAATAATGTCCAATTCATATCCTTATGTTGATCTTCCTATTATAGACATTTCTGAACCATTAAAACCATCTTCTTTAACTACTCTTTCTAAAGCATGCAAAGATTGGGGATTTTTTCATATAATTAATCATGATATCTCAAAAGATCTTTGTAGCCAGCTTCATTTATTATCTAAATACATATTTAATCTTCCTTCTGATACTAAACTTAAACTTGGTCCTTTCTCTTCTATAAAATCTTACACACCTCATTTCATTGCTTCTCCATTCTTTGAGAGTCTTAGAGTTGATGGACCTAACTTCTATGTATCTGCTAAGAGTTCTGAAGATGTTTTATTTGAAAAACAAAATTCAAAATTCAGGTAATGTTTAAGAATTTTGTTATCCTTTTACATTAGTCCTTTTAATCAGAACTGTTTTTATATTTCATATGTCTTAGAGCTTAGAGTTTGTATGGAAAGACTTATTTGTGTTTATATATTGTCATACAAACTTATGAGACTACTCGAGTCGAGAGAGTTTATGGAGACAGAAAGCCTGTTTGAATTGACTTATTTGAATTTATCTGCTGACATAAGTACTTCCGAGACTGCTTTAGAGAGCTTATGGAAACAACTTATAATACGTCCATAAACTATTTTTAGCTTATGTCCATAAGCTTCAGAGACTGCTTTCAGCTTATTTTCATAAGCTCTTCAAGATAGCTTATGAAAAAAGTTTGACTTTATTTTATCTTTTGTTATGAAAATAACTTATACAAAAGCACTTATATGATAAGCACTTATAAGATGTTCATAAGCACTTATAATTAAGTTGTTTATCCAAACAGGGGCAGCTTGGAACATATTCATAAGGCTGTTTTCAGCTTATTTTCATAAGCTCTTCAAGATAGCGTATGAAAATAGCTCATATAAAAAAAAGTTTGACTTTACTTGTGAAAATAACATATGAAAAAGAACTTATTCTATAAGTGCTTAATTAAGCTGTTTATCCAATCACACACTAGTTCTTTTAATCTTTTGCTTAATAAAAAATGCATAATTTATTTCTCTTTTTATATGTTTTTAACAGTGAGACACTAGAGAACTATTGCAGCAAGATGGCAGATTTATCAGAGAGAATTTTAAAGCTTGTGTTAATGAGCTTAGGAGAAGGATTTGAGAAGCTATTTTATGATTCTGAATTCAAAAAATGTCAAGGTTACTTAAGAATAAACAACTATACATCACCAGAAATTTTGGACTTGGAAGATCAAGTTGAAGGACTTGGAATGCACACTGACATGAGTTGCATTACTATCTTATACCAAGATGAAATTGGAGGACTTCAAGTGAAAACACATGAAGGAAAATGGATTGATATAAGTCCTTCTGAAGGGTCCTTAGTGGTAAATATAGGTGATATGATGCAAGCTTGGAGTAATGATAAGTTAAGGTCTTCTGAACATAGAGTTGTTTTGAAACAACCTGTTGATAGATTTTCTTTGGCTTTCTTTTGGTGTTTTGAGGATGAGAAAGTGATTTTGGCACCAAATGAAATTGTTGGAGATGGAAATAAGAGGATGTATGATCCTTTTGTGTGTTCAGATTATTTGAAGTTTAGAGAGAATAATCAAAGAGGAAGATTTGAAAAAGTTGGTTATACAGTTAGAGATTTTGCTGGAATTAAGTCTCAAATGTAAATTCATCACTATCATATTACTATACTTTCTTTGATTTATATTTGTAGTGATCTAAGTTGTGAAAATGGTACATGTAAGACTTTGTTGATATTCAAATGTGAATAGTTAAATCATGATTTTAAATTACAGTTGTGGTCGTGATATTTGATATTGTGGAGAATCATAATTACATATGTTGTTGATCGGTCTTAATTGTGAAAGCAACGTGGCGACAGAGACATAAAAACCATAATTTGACAACTCATATTATTGGAAATAACAAGATCGAAGAGATGAAGATCCCTCTCATAGGAGAAGTAGGCTTGATACAAAGGAAAAACCCTTATAATTCATATTGAATTATATTGAGAAACCTAATAAAATGAGCATATACAAGTCCCATATATAGGATTCAATGGACTAACCAGTTTTGTAACTAACTCCTAACTTTACTAACTAATAGACACACTAACTCATAACTAATCATAATTAACCAACTAATTCTAACTATCTTAACACATATCGTAGTCATGGACAATTTTATAAAAAAAAAAATTGGTTTAAATATTTGAATCATGGTTTCAAACTACGATCACAACCTTGATACTTGATGTTGTATAGAATCACTGTCAAACTTGACTGATTGTTTCAATTGTGAAAAATTACAGTCACAAAGACCTAAAAAAACCATGATTTTGCTGGAGGTCATATACCTTTTTTTTCTTTCAAAAGCTAGCTTTAAGTATTTTTCATTATTTTATGGTGAAAGAGAACAATACACTATTAGTTTTAGGTTTGTTACAAAATTGATCAGGTGTTTGTTTTATTTGATGATGATATATTTGGAGTTTCCAATTGCACATGAAAAATCATGTGTTCAGTGCTAGTTGTTGTTTTTGGTTGGATTTGCATAGCATTTATTGAACAATAGTACTAATTTTAAAACAATATATATAGATCTAAGAAAAATATTGAATGCTAAAGCAGCCTCTATTTTATGAAAATTAGTACCAAGTTGATATTAGCAAGTTATATTAGCTTCCAATAGCAAAATACTTGAGCACTTGATGATTCTTTATCACATGCATTTCAAGCATTTGAGAATCAGAAAATATTTTGAGCACTTCATCATTTCACATTTATATTAAAAGTAAGGGTCTTGCTAACCAGTGTTCTCAGGGCAATGGTTAAGGAACCTACAAATAGAAATTTATTTTGAAAACATAAGATGTTGCTTTTGATAAAATAATGATGATTACACATCTTTTTCATTCAAACTTACTTGATTTAGATACTTAACCATTGTTCTTAGGGCACTGATTAACATTCTCCTAAAAGTAATAAATAATAAATAATATGAAAAGAAACATTAATGTTTAAGTGATATCATAAATTGTAAAATGACATATAAATTCAAACAAAATTTATTAGCTAGAATGACATATATTGTGAAACAGAGGTATGCATTACAGTATATCAATATCTAAACATAATTACATCATATATTTCACCTTTTCAACAATTAGCTCAATTTTCTTTAAGTTGTTTTTTTAAGAATGGGAATGTGATGACAAGAAAATGGAAAATTGGGAATTAACTTAGCATATTTTCAATTATTTGAATTTTATTATAATAAAAAGCTAAGAGAGGACAATAAATATTTTTAATACACACGCAAAGTGATAAATATCACATGAAACTCAAACACACATTACTATGAAATTTAGAATTTGAATTCAAGGAAATAAGTACAATGTAACAATATCAACATCGTTAGTGGAATTAGACCTATCAAAATGCATGTCGCATCGCTCGGCTAACTCTACATGTGATTAATTGTTACTCCATCCATTTCAAAATACAAGTCGCATTTTTATATTGTGCATTATTCACATGACTTACTTTGATCATATTTTTTAACTAATATATAAATACAAATGTTAGCATGTACCATGCTGTTCAATTTGTCTTGATAAATATTTTTAAAGTATTAAATTTTTATAATTTTTTACTTTAGTTAATTAAAGATATTAACAGTCAAAGTTGTTTATTGACATGTCACATGTGTGAAATATTATCAAAAGGAGTCCAATTCCCCTCCCTCTCCATCAAGTCGGCCCTAGTTTTCTCTCTCTAACTTTTCTCTTCCAGTTTCTTCATTGAGGGGTTGTTTTGAGTCAATTCTTGATCTGAAATCACCCCTCTTCATCTTTTCCTCTTCATTTCAATCTAAATAAGTGATTTTCATATAGATCTAGGTTTTTTTTATTTCATCGTCTAAGTGTGGTGGTTTGTTGTTCGTCGTCTTGTGCGACATTGTTTGATTTCCCGTCTTCTTGCGGTGTTCGTCTGATTCATATTGAAAGATCGATTATTCAATCAAAGATTTGAGCGTTAAAGTTGCAGATCCGGAGACCATGAATATTCCGATCACTTTAATTTTATCATATATTTTTGTAGGCATTATGCCGTTATATGCTATTAACTTGGATGTTGTGAGTTTGTTCACAGATTCATCCTTTACGGTTTTAGCGGTGTTGAATGATGTAATCTCTCGATTTGAATGAATGATGTAATCTCTCGATTTAAATGAATGAATATCATTTTGTTTTTGTCAAAAAAAAAAGTCACATATGTAAAATAGTTAAATGCGACATATATTTTGAAAACGAAAGAATTACAAAATATATGTCATTGTTAGTCATGGTTTTTAATTTTGTTTGTTTTAGATATGGTACATTGATTTTACACAACTTGCAAGACAAATGTATGTAACTTCCGTGTGTTAATAAAATATATAAATAACATCAATTGACATTTTTTTTGGATAGATAGACGAAATGACAAAGTCATTATAAACTCACACAAACAAGTGGAGGTACTGGGTTCGAACCCTGGTCATGACATCCAGCCTAACAATTTTGGCATTTTGCCAGTTGAGTTAGGACTTCTAGATTTGACAATTATATTTATAAAGTATATGTTTTAATGCGTAAAGAGTTTTTTTAACTAAAATCATAATCTAACGTCAAAAAAAAAAATCAAAAATCAAAAATCATATCCACACGATATTAACTATATAATATGATTCATAAATTTTAATAGCATCAATTTTGTGGACCTATAAACAAAATAACTATTTAGAGTTGAAAAAATACAAATGAATTAGAAAAGTAAATGTATTAAAATATGTAATCATAATAAATTTTTATATTTATCAATGATAAATTCGTATCCTGTTTTTTTTTAATATTTATCAGTGACAAGTAATATGGATTCTGATTTTACTTGTAAAATAAATTTTCACAAATGTATATTATTATTTTATAAGAAAAGAATGCATATTATTTTAAAATAAAATGCCTTTTCTTTTAAAAAAATCAAAACACATTATATATAAAAGAAAACACATATTTTTTCTTTTTTGTGTTTAATTGAGCAACTTCAGAGAGTTCAACAACCAACTTGTAGTAAAAGACGACCACATTTCGAGTTCACGTTTCTTTGAAAAAGATTTGGTATGTGACTCCGTAAAAATCTTCACTCACATATTTTGTCTCATGCAAGACTTAATTATCTTTGATCTTTAATCTTACGTGTGACTTTCACTTTTTCAAAATGATATTTGTATAACTTTTGAGACAAGTTTCTCTCATACTTTCATTGTATTCGTAGTCTCTCTCTATTACTTTGATTTTTGTGTCAATACCTACATTTTTTTGTATATTTTTTGTTGTACCATAAGTTGTTCAGATAACATATATCTTTGCGGAATGCATGGGAGAGAGGAGATAAAGTACGTTGTTCGTCTTTTTTTGGTCGTTCACTTTTCGAACCCTACAACATTTTCCTTAAAAAACATATGTCTGCTGCTGTGGTCATTCATTCTAGTTCACAATTTAATTGCAGATTTCGTTTTAGGGCTATTGTGACACTTCTTGTGCTTTTGTTTGGTTTGTTTTTAGTTTTAATAAAATATTGCTTACTCAAACAAAGATAAAATGTTTGATTGGTAATCTTGCATAAGATAAAACTCTTGTAACTTGTTGAATTAAGATTATCAGTCACATAACTGAAACAATTGATTTACGTAGAAAAAGTTAGATTGAGTGATTAATTAATACATAAACTGAAATTGTCACACTTCATTGTAACTCTAGCTTTATACGTTAAGTGAATTAGTGAAACTACCATTTCAGCCCCTCTTACCCAAAATAATATATTATATATCTAAAACTTTTTCCATGAATTCCATCCTTTAGAGTTTAGACCCATAATCAAACATATACACATGGAAACAGGAATTCTTGAAGTGCTTCTTGTCAATGCCAAAGGCATTAGACATACAAACATTGTTGGTATCCTTCCTTTAATTTCACTCTATATATTTCTTAGCATGTTAATTATAATACATTGATTAATTTTCTTTTGATTCTAAATTTTTATTTTTATATATCATGAATATATTTGTATTTCCTTTGTTAAATTGAATAAATAAAGTTTCTTATAAGCATTTTGTGTGTACTAACATTGTAGGAACACCTTCTTACTATGTGATTATTAAGTGTGGGTCTCAGTCTCAAAGAAGCAAGGTTTCCAAAGGTTAAAGTTTCTAATCTTGTAATAAAATTTTGAGCTCACAAATTCTCCGATATGATTCTTTGCAACAATCCAACCGGTCCAACCAAATTTCAATCATTGAATCTAGATTGTGGTTTCATTTAATGATTGAGATTTAATTGTACCGATTGGACGACCGAAAAATGATGAAGATTATAAATTTGTAGCCTATAAACAAAAATGACTGAATTTGTAGATGTGATATGCAGGAAAACATGAGAAACCTTGTTGGAATGAGAAATTCATATTTGATTTCTCATCTTCTGATTGCAAGATGAACTCAACTTATCTTAAATGTAAAATTATGGACACAGAACTCTTCACAAATGGTGGCTTTGTTGGTGAAGCCAAGTAATTCCTTTCTCCAATTCTTAAGTCATAAAATGTGTCCAAAAAAAAGTCATAAAATATTTGCATTATTGCCATTTTTTTTTTATTATCTAATTTCATTAAAAAGTGTTTATTTTGTACTTTTTATATTTAGGTGGCAAGTCCAAATCAACAAGTTATTTTTTTAATCTATATTTATTAAAAAAAACTTAAAATATATATGTATACTATCTTCTTTCATTTGTTCCTCCCATGAAACAGGATTAACATTGGTGGAATAATCACTGAAGGAACTAACCAAGGATATATAGAAACACTACCAGCTGCATATAATGTGGTTCTTGAAGATGACTCCTACAAAGGACAAATAAAGATTGGATTTAAATTCATCGCAAATGTAAGCTTAGACTTTCTTTTTGTTTTTTTGTTTTGAAAAAAAGTGAGTAAAAAAATTACTTGTATGTCTAAATGATAACAAAAGAATTGGTGTTATTCAATGCAGAAAGAAAAGTATGTGATGAGGAATCAAGAATCCATTGTTGAGAAGAAAGAACCAAACCATTCAATTTGGGGATCAATTTGGAGAACATCATGGTGGAAGTTTTTGTTTTTCTATAACAAAAAGAATAATTCCAAAGATAAACGAAAGAAGAATTAAGATTAAGTTATTATTTTTCTCACCCTATGAGTTTTTCGCGCATCTTATTGAGTGTTTTGTCCGTGAGTTTCATGTAGGTCACTTGTTTGCAAGATTTACTCTTCAACCTTGAGTTTCTCGGTTCAAGACTTGCCATCTTCAAAGAGTATTTTTATAGTCAAAGTGCATGATTTATTCTAAAACATTTTTTAAAAAAATTCAATTTTAATATTTATCTAGAGTAGCAAATTAGTATACATATTTTTATCAAGGAAGTTTTATTTAGTTAGAAGATGAAATATACATTCACCTAATTGTTGTAGTCTGAAAGAGTAATGAAATGGCTTGCAAAATATACAATTTTCACCAATATTAGAACAAAACTTAACCTTAAGCTCTCAACCAGGATTAACTTCTTCATTTTGAGGAAAGGAAATACTGTATGTAAAACTCTATTCAACAAATGTTTACAGGAATAAGAATATTTAACAAATGTAAACATTTTTACAAGAAGAATCATGACAATAATAACATGCTCCACTTTTGTCTTCAATTCATCAAATGAGCTGATTTTTCATCCATTTAGGCCTTGATCTCCTGAAAAGAAGTCAAAAGAGATATATATATTTAATTTCTTTTTTAATATTGAAATCTATGTGAGTGACAATTCTATTAATAAAATTGAAATTGACAAACAGTCTGCACAGAATGAATGGACCAAGAAGTGAAAATTGATTTATATAGTGATTTTGAAAAAAGTAGTTAGACAATATCAGCAAGGGACTAGTTAGTGACAAACTTATAAAATACTGAAAATTGATTTCTATATCTAAAGGTAGGTGAGTTTTAGCATGGGTCAATTGTGAAATTGCCCTATCTTAGGCTCATCTCTTTTTACCTGCTAGAACCCGTAAGTTTCCAGTTCAAGTGCAGCCATTACGTAGTATATTACTCCAATATCTACGTTAGTTTTTGAACTATACACTATTTTGTCATAAAAAAACCAACAAAAAAAACTATATCATAAATAAATTGTGAGAATAA
>Ga0315913_1000831_pt1 | contig 30543 bp, 20 predicted proteins | sample MpolsnodulesMG_FD_207736 | JGI IMG/M metagenome (GOLD analysis project Ga0315913, IMG submission 207736) | Medicago polymorpha root nodule microbial communities from Los Angeles, California, United States - small nodules | ecosystem: Host-associated > Plants > Roots > Nodule | place: USA...
ACATGTTGCACTACTAACTAGTAGTATATGACTCACTCCTTCAAAAATAAAAATCTATATGACTCACTTTCCCCTAGAGAAAAAAAAAAAACTACTCTCTCCGTTCCTATATATAAACACCCTTTGTCTCTAATAAAAGAGTGCTTATATATAGGGAAAGAGGGAGTACAAGATTAGCTTGCTACTATATTCATAATCTTTTAATGTAAGACTTTCTTCAAACTTTTACATGTCTTTGCAAAAATACCCTTATTAAATGTATAATAGGGAAATACAAATTGATTTTCTCTCCCATACTAGTATGTCATTAATAGTAAGGATAATTTAGTAAAAATAATATAGATGTTTCCTAAATTTATTGATACAACAACTTTTCTTATTATGAGCGAAGTTTTAAATGGTCTTATAATAAAGGTTAAATATGTTTTTGGTCCCTATAAATATGTTAATTTTTCGTTTTAGTCCCTCTAAAAAATTTCTTCAACTTTTAGTCCTCCAAAAAAATTTCATCTTCACTTTTGGTCCCTCTTTTAAAGTAAATTCATATTTGCGAAAAAAAATATGCTGAAAAATTTATAATACTATAAGGATCTCTTGGAAAAATATTAGATTTTTTTCACCAAAACATGAATTCAATATGAACTTTTATATTTTTTACGGTAAAAAATTCATATTTAATTTATGTTTTGTTAAAAAGATTCTATTTTTTTAGAGTGACTTTTACAATATTATATACATTTACGTACAATTTCATTAAAAAATACAAAAATTTACTTTAAAATAGGGATCAAAAGTAGTGATTGAAAATTCTATAAGGACTAAAAGTTGAAGAAATTTTTTAGAGGGACTAAAACGAAAAGTTAGTATATTTATAAGGACCAAAAGCATATTTAACCCTATAATAAGGACAAAGGAAAGTTTGGTTCTTAATTATTTTGAGAAGCAAATATTTTGAGGCAATATAAATTGATAAAAGAAAACAAGCAAATACTAACACTAGGGGAAAAACATGACCCAAAAATTGACACAAAAGTGTTGGTCAACCCCAACCAGGTAATACATGCAGATTAACAAAGCAACATATGTGGAACTAAGTCTAGTCGATCCTAACAAATGAGCATCTTTCACGAACACAACACAAACTTGTGTACGGGTGCCAAACAAGATTAAAATTAAAAAAAGGATAATGGTTGTACATTTGCGCGCACCAACCAAAGTTCAAAAACTTGAGAATAAATCAATCACTAACTTAGAGACGAATTCACATTTTACTTTAAGAGAATCATTTTTAAGCTGAAACTTTATTTCAAGAGAATCAATTTTAAGTTGAAACAACATGTTCTTGCTAGGACATTAACACCTAGAGCCCTCCCTGCCATGGCAACAACAGTTAGGTACTCTTAGAGTTGATGGACATGTCACTGGCTTTGAGTCAACGACTGAGATGTTTTATTCTAGCTCGATAAGGGAGTATCCCTTGTCCTGAGTATCCCTAAGTGGCTTAGGGAATCATAGCTACGTAGTTTTTTCTGTCATATGTCAAGTGTGATCCCTTTTTGAATGCCCGTAACCTCTTTATAGAGTTCTATATATGAAGTTAGTGAGCAACTTAGTATGTTTGTATGGAAATAATCAACTAAACTTATCATCAGTGCAGTTCAATTTGTGTATTAACTTTTTTTTTGGAATAATTTGTGTATAAACTTGAGGAAATTGAAGTGCACTATTTATCACACCTACACTAATATATGCCTCTTGAGCTTTCTTGAAAGTCTTTTCTATTCTGATTTACTTTCTTTGTCATGCATTTTCAAAAGTTTGCATTTATGAGTTGAATGCTAAACCCTAATTCTTGAAAATTTTGCATAGATCTTGGGGACATAGCAAGAGCTAAGTTTGATTTTGATGTGGTTGGACACTATGCAAGACCTGAAGTGCTAAGCTTGATTGTCAATGACCAACCAACAAATCCAGTTACTTTTGCTTCCACGTCAACAAAAATTGAAGAGAATTCCAAATAGTTTCTTTCATTGTCAACAACTTTCAACCCTCAAGTTCTGCACCGGTACCCATAACATTGGATTCATCTATTTATGATTATCTAATACAATAACCAGTTGCATAGAGGTTTGATTTATCATCAATGTAGCTGCAAAATGTGATCTACCCAAGCCAATCCATAAATAAGATTGTAATGGCATACAACTTTGATCTATCTCCCATACTGATAACCATCGCCTCATGGCCATCTACCCCACTTTAATATAGCACCTGCTTCAAATATTCCTCAATTTGTATCTCCATTCAAAAATATTAAACAATTCACTAGCTCCATTCTAATCTCAATTGCATGAAGATGTAACACATATCCAACAATTTTTTTTAACGACAAAATTTTATTAATAACAAATCTCTGCACAAAATCAACAAAGATGAATCGACAATACAAAAGACGTCATATATAAATGGAGCAACTAAAAGAAACAACCAAACACCTCGTACGACATAAACACTAATAAAGACATCATTGAGGTCAAACCTCCACACAATAGCAGAAACCAAACTTGAGTCAAATCCTCAAAATCTCCATCGCAAATGACCTTAGAAACATCTTCCAAAACACATATCGCATGCTACTACACATATCCAACAACTACAATTGCATCACTAAAATATTAGTGGTATCGCCTACAATCGAAGTATAATTCATTTTGGAAACTATTTATTCCTCTATTTGTTTATAAGTTTGGTTGTTAAGCTTGTCGTACTAAAAGTATCAATTTGTGCGTCGGTTACGGACTTACGGCTACTGTAAGTTCAATTGTTATTTTTTTATAAAGTAAGTTAAATTGGAAATGATTAGTAGACTTCAGAAATTGTTGTTCACGTGTAAGCAGTAGGTGATTGCATAATGTTAAAGGGTTTAAAAGTTGTTTTGTTGTTGGGATGGGAATTGGTATTGACCTTACTAGAATGATTGGGCATTACATATCAATTTGTTAGATTTATATTGGTTTTTCTATCACCTGCAATCCTATCCTATATAAATTAAAAAGTTAAAACTGGTAAGTTTATTTTGAAACTTATGCATTTTATATTAAAAATATAATTTTTTATTAAAAATATAATTTTGAAATAAATAATTGTTGCTTTCAATAAATTATTTACTATTTTTTTTAAAAAATTACTATTTTTAATTGTTTTAACCTATGCAATATTATATAGAATAGACAAACCATATCTAATTAGATTTTTAGCTAATAATAATCCCCACTATCTTTCACATTGTATTTTTCTCTTGTTTTATTTAAATAATTTATTTTAAAATAAATTTTATCTTTCAATCATTTTTATGTGATTTCGTAGTTTGGATGCTGCATTTTTTGTTCATGGTTTTGAAGTGACGTTGTTTAGTTTTTTGTGTTGTTGCAATGTTTGTTTGACTTAATTTAACAAATAGTTTTCGATACATTATAAGTTCAATCAATGATTTGAGCGTCAAAATTATAAATTTGGAGTTATAACTATTTCCCATCATTTTGGTCATCACATTTGTAAGCACTTTGTCATTTTATGCGTGAAACTCATTCTTTTCATATATTTCATCCGTCTCAAATTAAATTTTCGTTTTACTCCCTCCAATCTTTCTTATAAAGACACAAAGCACCTACCTAATCTCTTAAAACTCTGGGTCACAAAAGGTTCACTCTAATCGGAATCATCTCAAGGAGAAGTTGCAAGGAAAAAACTTGGACTTTGGACAATAATTAGATGTATTTCTTTATATTTTTTGTGTGGTTCTTTACCTAACTTTTTTTTCTTCTTTTTTGTAACAAACTTTTAAAAAATTGTGGAACTTTGTCTTAATAAAAATACACAAAAAACACGATTGGCTGAGAATTTGTTTTGTTTATTACAAGTAGTCACTACCTTCATCCCTGTAAATGAAGGAACTAGAAAGCAAGTAAAAACACACTTGACTTCTCAAGAAAAAACCATGTCACTTGTAACAACAACCACTCCAACCATCAATGACGAACCACTCATTGCCGAAGTCGACATGGGTTCCGAGTTCAACGCACTCACTGTCCGAGCAACTGTTGTTCAAGCTTCCACCATCTTCTACGACACTCCCGCCACTTTAGGTCTCTTACTTCTCCCTCTGTAACAAATTATAAACGTCACTTTATAACTAGTTACGATTAAAGTCAAACATTTTTAATGACACAATGATCATAATCGATTAACAATGTAAAAATCTTTACACTGTTGATTGGCCTTTTATTGATTCGGGTGTGATTGTTTTTCAGTATGAGCTTTCTAGAGTGCTGAATTGGTTTATGATTTGTGAGTATTTTGGTTGCAGATAAGGCTGAGAGGTTGCTGGCTGAAGCTGCTAGCTATGGTTCCCAGCTTGTTGTGTTTCCAGAAGCATTTATTGGTGGTTATCCGCGTGGTTCTGGTTTTGGTGTTTCCATTGGTAACCGTACTGCTAAGGGTAGAGAAGATTTTAGGAAGTATCATTCAGCTGCTATTGATGTGCCTGGTAAGAGGTTAATTCGAATAATCAGTAACCATTGATATAAAATAGTGTAGCAGAGACGAGGATGTTGCGTTGGATGTTTGGTAAGACTAGACATGACAACATTAGACGGAGAGACTTGGGGTAACACCTATCGTAGAAAAGATGGTGGAAAGTCGGATTAGAAGACTTATTAATGTAGGTAAGATGGAGGATAGTTCAATCACTAGAGGCAGAAGAAGACCTAAAACAACTATAACAGAAACTATTAAGAAAGATCTAAAGATTAGTGAGTTAGATAGAGATATGATATATGACAAAACATTATGGTGTCGTTTGATTCATGTAGCCGGCCCCACTTTGTGCGATAAGGCTTGGTCGTTGTTGTACTGATTTTATGATAAAGTTTCAAACATAAACTTTAACTGATCAAATCACAGTTGTAGGGTACACGCATTTTCAAGTAACAAATTTTGTAATTATTGTTGTTTTGTAGGTCCTGAGGTGGATAGATTGGCAGCAATGGCAGGAAAGTATAAAGTACATCTAGTCATGGGTGTCATAGAGAGGGATGGCTACACACTCTACTGTACAGTTCTCTTCTTTGATTCTCAAGGTCATTACCTAGGAAAGCACAGGAAAATCATGCCAACAGCACTGGAGCGCATTATCTGGGGATTTGGGGATGGATCAACCATTCCCGTGTTTGAAACTCAAATTGGAAAAATAGGTGCTGCCATTTGTTGGGAAAACAAGATGCCGCTATTAAGAACAGCAATGTATGCTAAAGGTTAGAAAACTTTACCTTTGTGTTTTTTGTCATTCGATTACACCCTATTTGGAATGACCAACATTGTATAGTACTTAGGGTCTGTTGTATTTACTTACTTGAGCTTGTGAAACTATTTAGGCAAATTTACGGGAACAACTTATGACATGTTCACAACCTGTTTTCAAGTTATTTCTATAAACTCTTTAGGATAGCGTATGAAAAAAGTTTATTTTATCATTTGTTATAGAAATAGCATATACATAAGCACTTATTACATAAACATGTATGCTGTAAGAATTTAATTAAGATGTTCACCCAAACAGGGCCTTTTTGGATAAACTCCCCTTAGTAGCATTAGATTTCCTATGACGGTATTGGAGTTGGTTGTTTACATTGATAAATCAATGAATCTTTTGTTTTAACAGGTGTGGAAATATATTGTGCACCTACTGCTGATTCCAGGGAATTGTGGCAAGCATCAATGACCCATATTGCACTTGAAGGTGGGTGTTTTGTTTTGTCGGCAAACCAGTTCTGTAGGAGGAAGGACTATCCACCTGCTCCGGACTATGTTTTTGAAGGTTCAGAAGAGAACCTTACACCTGATTCTATTGTATGTGCTGGAGGTAGTGTCATTATATCACCATCAGGGGCTGTTTTGGCTGGACCCAATTATGAGGGGGAGGCGCTAATATCAGCAGACCTAGGTATGTCTGTCATTCATGGTTGATATTTACGCCTAATGGTTGAACTGTATTACAAAGAGCATTGTTTTCTTTAAATGTATATATAGCTGCGAGTAAGCACAGATGTTTACCTGGCACGTTTCTGGTACACTATGCCAGACTACTGGGCTGGTGCCTGGTATAAGTATTAGGAACTTAGGATATAGCATTTGAATTATTTTAGGTTTGTTGTCTTATTAGGATGGCTGGACCAGCTATGTTAATTGTTAAATAGCGGCTATAGATTTATAGCATACAGAATTTGAGCAAATTGTTATAGTTCTGAGTTACACTATTTAGTACAAAATGCTGTCAAATAGCGGCTATAACACTATTGCATAGCATAATTTGAACAAACTACTATTTACTGCAGTCAACGGTTGACAACATTAGTATGACAACTCTTATATTTGACATAGATTAATAGTTTACTATTACACGCTTCTGTTATATATATTCAAATTCGTTATTTTGACACACTAATAATTTCAGGACTCAGTTTTATTTTATCCTGTTTTCATCCTTTTTCATCTAACCTTGTTGGCTACAATTTCAACAACCTATAAGCATGATTGTGTTAGAAATTTGTGTGAAGTATTTGTGGCCTCCATTCTTTGTTTCAGTGTTTTGAAGTTTAGTCAGATTAAATGTTTTATTATAAAGAAGATAGTGATTCCACTTAAACTAATGGACATGATTGAGGTTGTTTGATGTTTGCCTCAAGAATTTATCTAAGGTGGTTCAAATTAAATATGTGTTTACAAAACACTTAGAACTAATAATATCTCTTGGGCTTTCTTGAAGGTCTTTTATGATGAATTACTTTCTCTGTCTTCCATGGTTTCGCTGTCATAAGAATTTGCCATTATGAATTGAATGCTACGCCCTGATTCTTGAAAATTTTGCACAGATCTTGGTGAAATAGCAAGAGCGAAGTTTGATTTTGATGTGGTTGGACACTATGCAAGACCTGAAGTGCTAAGCTTGATTGTCAAGGACCATCCAACAAATCCGGTTACTTTTGCCTCGGCGTCAACAAAAACTGAAGAGAAGACCAAGTAGTTTCTTCCTTTCATGGTCAGCAACTTCCAAACCTTCAGTTATGGATCTGTAAATTAAGTATTTGCACATAGGTTTGATTCAGATGAACTTGTTAAAATGACTTTGGATAATTGGAATATTCTACTACAGAAGCATTTAAAAAAAGAATCACAAATTTCATCAATAAAAAGTGATAAATGCTCTAGTATATGTTTGTAATCTGCATGGTTATTCAAACTTACTGTAAGCTTTCACAGAAGGCAAAGCAATTCAAGTGATCCTTGTTTCTATAAACTATTTATTACTGATATTTATTAAGCTTGCTTATTTTAAGTCACAGCATCTTATAACAATAATTACTTGTTTCAAAATTAGATATTTCTAACATATATATGTGCTTGTTCTCATGTGCTTGTTCTCTAAATTATATGTGCCAAGTGAATTTAGTTCTTAGATATTTATGGCTGGCCAATTTTTTTCATTCAATAACCTAACTCCAAAAACCTTTTAGCATCTATAATATGATTACTTAAATGCGGCTATACAGAGGATGAAAGTTGTATGCTTCTGGAGATACTGTATATTTTTAATTTGAGCGATGTTTGTGGTTAATTTGTTAGACTTTCAAAATCAAATGTATATAATCTAATCTTGGGATCCATTGTATGTTTTGTCATATTTTTCTCAGGAACTTAATATTGTTACAACCAACTACATGCTTAGTATTTAGTATAAATTTCATTATAAGAAGCTGAATTCAACATATAAAGAGATAACTAGTAGTTCAATTCCATTTAAACAGATAAACGTGCTGGGATGTAGAAATACATTCAATAGGCTACATATATTCTTTTAAGTCTAATATGCATATGCTAGATAAATGCTCCTTGCTTGGGCTAAATAAATATGAATATGTGGATACATTTATTATTGCAGTTTATTGTGAAGAAATGGAATAAACTGTGTTTTTTTCCATTCCTTCGACATAAACTGCAGTTTATAGTGAACATATTTTTCATTTTTTCACGTATTTACGATGAACTAGTATTTTTCTTCATCTCTAAACTATAAACAACAGTTTAGTGTATACAATTACTATTTCCGTCCCTTATTAGATGACCTGTTTGACAATGTACATTCTTGATCTGACATACTTTGACCGTATTTTTATACTAATATACAAAGATAAATTATTCCCTCCCTCAAAAAAAAAAGATAAATTATATCATAAAAGATGTTGGATTCGTCTCGATGAATATTTTTAAAATATTAAATTTTCATAATTTTTTTAAATAGATAATTAAAGATATTAAAGATAAAAAATATGCATAAATATGCATTGATATGTGTGTCAGAGTCTAATAAGGGATGGAGGGAGTATTAAAAAAGAATGTTCACTCTAACCTACATTTACGAATATTTTTTTCTTTTTGTTATTTCTTCATCATAAACACCACTTTACTGTGTACAATTCCGAGGGGAAGGGTAAAAATGGAATTAGGGGGTATGTTTAATAGGTGTAGGGTCCACCTATAAAAATTCTTTGTAAAACAATCTCAGAGTGGCCCACTTACACATGGTTGATCCAAAGATCCCAAAGATCCAAACGGAGGCTACATAAGGTTACAGAATTCAAATATTTGAATAGTTGTATAGAGTTGGAACTATCCTATAATAATGTTATCTGTTACAGGTTGTCACAATCAATATTTACTTCATTTAAATCACAACCATACATTTTAAATATAATTGAGTCCCTATAATTTCTATAGCTAGTAGAGTCCTTTGTTCTTATTTCATTTGTATGTAACCCAAAATGCTACATTATTTTTTTCTTTTGGAACTATTAAGGAAATCACATGTGTATTGGCTACTCAATAATTTTCATGCTGGTGGATTAAACAACTTGTTCAATATGTACATGTTTGTTTCTTGCTATATAGGTTTAACAAATATATCACAATTCACATATTACCAATGATAAGTTTTGAACATATTCAATACATGAAAGACAACATTTACAATTTGGAACAAAAATAAAAAATAATAGGCACTATCAATGATAATAAGTTACTAGCTATCACTATCTAAACTCTTCAAGTAACATTTTGATTTTCTTCCTTCAGCTTCTTGCTTCAAATTTTCACCCTTAAAGACAAGAAGAGAATTTTCTCTTGGTTCTTCACTAGTACACTGCAAAGTTAACTGATTATCATTTCTCTGAACATGATTAGCACTTGAAATAGACCTATTGCTTGGAGTTCCGTCCTCATCATCTTGTATCCGAGCTCGAGAGAGAAATTCAATTGAACTATCGGGACGAGAATGATCTCGACCTTCTTGAATATTTGTATCCAAATCTCTCTTCTTGAAACTGGAATTTCTCTTGTTGAAGCAAATACTTCCCCATTGAATTCTCTCATAAGATTTCCTCCCTGTACTTTCTTTGTCAGTTGAAACTCTTTTTGAATCTTTTTGACCATCCTTTTCGCTTGGATAACTCCACTCCGATCCTCTATTGTCGTTATTCATGTTCAATTCAATTGATTGGAGATCACTGTCGTCCTCATCCGAGTCATTATGTCCTTCAAACTCTGCATTTTGGAATCTCTGACAAACTTTGTTGAAATAAGACTCGAGATCGTTGAATTTTGTAGACTCCGGAGAAGCATCCCCATTTTCTTCATCTCTAGTTCTCATAAAGTCTTCAAGCTCATTTCTTAGCTTTTCTACAAAATCATTTTTCTCCTCAAATTGATATTTAGCCTCTGAAAGCTTCATTTGGACTCTCTCCTCGCGCAAAACATCCGCTAACTGAAGCATTTCCCTCTCTTTTTCCACTTCTTCACGAACTTTAACCGACTCCTTTTTCATTTCCTCCACCAGCGCTCTGTCTTCCCCAATACCTCTAGCTAGTTCGTCGCAAATTTGCTCAAGAATCTCCTTAGCACGTTTCTCCCTTTCAAGCTCTTCGCATACTTTCAATTGTGAAGCTTTTACACTAGCCATTTCTATGGCAATCTTCTTATTCAACCTTTCAGTTTGTTTTCTTAACTTCTTCTCCACTGTAAGCTCTTCAGCTACATTTTTAACGGCATCATGAATCTTTTCTTTTTCTCTACTTTTCCATGCAGCCTTTTCTTCTGCAAAACGCTTTACCATATACTCAATGTCGTTCTGGTTAGAGTTCGAGCGCTCATCTTGTATCAGTTTGTCAAGTAGGCCGCAAACCCGATCAAGCTCACTTCCGAGAGCCAAGGTGAGGGCCATTGTCGATGATTGCTTCTCTCTATGACACATTTGATTTAAAACCTTAAGAATCTTCTTCGATGTCGATAGACTACTTCTAGCTTCCTTCAGATGACTCTTCACTCCAACTGCACATTTGCCACTATTCTTCTGCATTTCAATTTTTAATTGTAGTTCAGTTCTATAATTTCCAACCACCAAAACATGTCATTTTAAATTAATTAGTCAGATCTACCTATATATTTTGCCTGTTGTTACTTTTTCAATTGAAATGATACAGGAAACCATGCAAAAGAAATATCATACTACTAGATCATAGTGAATAATAGTGACAGTTTAATCTTAAACAATGATGAGATTAGTGATTTCTGAGGAGCCATGAGGTCATGGTTATTAATTACTAGTACTTTCAATTTCAAACCAATATACCTGAAAAGCTACTAAAAATTAATTTTATTGTAAGAAAATAGGTTCTCTCAAATAAATCTCTAACGGTCTAAAACTCTCATGGAAACTACTTGTGTTAAATGCCATTATTGCAATCCATCTTCCTTTTCAACTGCTACAAATTAAAGCCCCCAAATTTTATTTTCTTTTTGTTAACCATGTTATTGCCGTGAAGTATTCATCAACTTTGCCAATGATTAATCTCTATCAGGAAATTGGGTTGGTCACGTTTAGTGGAGTTCCATCCACATGACTTGAATTTGAAACCTTGCTTAAGGGATCTCAGTCTAGTTCCACTCGTACAAGCGTAATGTCGGACCAATATGATATGTACACCACATTTCTAATTTCGATATGTTATTTGAAAATTAAATGACACCATATGTGTTTATCTCTATCTCTCTTTTACTTTTATCTCTGACAACTATGAGGCATTTCAAAAGTACACATAAAAATTAAAGAACAGTGTATTTGACATCAAAACTTTGATATACAAAAATCATTTCTCTTTCTATTTAGTATGACAAATTTACTTACTATAAACACTCTACCTCAATTAAACTGCCACTGGTATGGGCGTCCACACCAGAACGAAGTGGATGAGATAACCCTGACACTGTTCTGTAACCATCACTTTCAAATCCTTTCATTCTCTGCATAATCAAAAGCAAAACAAGAATCACAAAACTTCATACAAAACCCAATAACACAATACCAAATGAAAAAGTAAACTTTTTTTCATAGAAATTTACCTCTGAAATAGGACTGTTACATGGATCTGACATAAGTGGCCTCAACAAACCTGATCTAGACAAGCTCTTAGCTTTTTCTCTGCTTCTGTTACTTGTTTCCTTGCAGCTTCTCATTTGCTCAACTTCAAATTCCTTCTTGACCCTTGAAGGATGCAAATCATTGTTTTCCCACAAAGAAGCAGCAAGTTTTCTTGCTGAAACAGAAACCTCCTTCTCTTTATCTTTGGAGGGTAACCCTGAAGCTGAAGAATACAAAAGATGTTGTGTAGTGTTCTCCATAGAAGGTGAATTTGTAGTACTAGTTTTCCACAGTGGAACTGGTGTGGTGGACCCTCCTTTCTTTCCAACCAAAATAGCTCTCTTGAATCTGTATCTTCTTGCTAAAGAAGATGAAGATGAGGATGAACAGTTTCTCTTCCTGATTTTGTTGTGTGAAATCTCTCTAAGACCTTCTTTAAGGTTATTGTTTGTTTGATTATGACAAGAGGACATGTTGATGAAAATTGTGTGTGGAATTTGAAGTAACCAAGTTTAAGATTTACATGAAGATTTGGACATGTGATAGGTGATAGTTGTTACCATCATACTTACTTACTTTTTGTGTTTTTTTCAATGTTGTTTTTGTAAGATGCATATGAAAGAAAAGTGGGTCATGAAAGATTTCTTCTTCTTCTTCTTTACAGCTTTTTCTCTCTTGTGGTGTGTTATATGATGTTTGAAGGAGTAAAGAAATTTGGAACATGCCAAAAAATGGAAAGAAAAGGAAACTACATGTGCTGAGATGAGAAAGTCTTGTGAGAGGGAAAGAAAAAGTGAGAAATTTTAGTCACTTTTTTTGGGTGAAAAGTAAGAGAAATCTTGTGAAGGGGAAGAGTGTAAACGGTTTAGTTTAATGGTTATTTTGATTCGTTGGAAAAGTCCCTTAAAAAGACGGAAAGAGAGGATTTGGCAGACACGTGAGAGCAGGTGCATTAAATGAGGGACATGCATGTGTTTTTTCTAGGTTCATAGAAATGTTCATCCACACTAGCATGTGGTGTGAGTGTGTGTGCAGATAATTAAATTGATATAAGTTAGTATTACTGACTTGATTCTTTGTATTGCATTTCATTCACTCCACTGTCATATTAAATTTATATTATATATACTCGTTTTGATGATATTGTTCGAGTCTCTTTTAGTTTAATCAGATCTACTATATTTGATTCGGGTGGCACTTCAGTGACTGTGTTGGGTAACTTTGGTGATTTTAATGTATTTTAGATAAAAGAGAGTGATGATTGAATAATTAAAATAAATTATTTTGATGAGAGAGAATTATTGATTAAGAAAGAGATAGAGACAAAGGCATCCAAAGACACCGAAGCCAAAGGCACCGAAGTCCTACCCGTTTGATTCATATCTTAAAAATGTGTAAGGTTATAATTTTTGAAGGAGAACTTCGTCGTTTTTGTGGTCCTACTCGAATCAAAGAATTGCTCCCTCCGTCCCTTAATACATGACACAGTTGACCTTATTACGCGTGCCAATGCATAATTTTGAGCTTAAATATCTTAAATAATATATTATAAAAAATTATGAAAATTTGATATTTTGAAAATACTCATCGAGACAAATCTAACGACATCTTATATGATATTATTTATCTTTGTATATTAATAGAAAAATATTGTCAAAGTAAGTTTGGTCAAAATTACACATTTTTAAATGGATTATCTATTACGGGACAGAGGAAGCGGTATCTCCGGTTGTGCATAAACAACATCCTGATTTTTAAAGAATTTGAATTATTTGTTAAAAAAAAAGTGTATTACTAGTATATTTCAATTAATCAGTTCCTTGTCCCTCATCTCACCTGGAATGTTCCTCAAATCTGTCATCAATTCATCTGTAACAGCGTTTTCTTCTTGTCATTAGTCCTCGAAGACATAAATTTATTCTAATTATAGTTTATAAGATCAATCATATCAACTTTTTTTACATAACTCCAATTTCCAAGATGATTAATTTGTAACCTAAGGACTAATCATTGTCACGTGTTATATATAGATGCATTGTGAATGCTAAATTATTAGTAGTCTTGACTTAATGGGTTTTAACACATGGATGATTAATTGTTTTTGTTATTTGAAAGATACAAAAACTAGGTTTTTTTTTATATGATAAACAACTTCATTTAATTGCTAAAGCATAGATTACAAACAAGGTGAGCAAAGAGTGTAGGGACATTCCTGGATAGCAAAACAAGGATATTCAGAAGGCTTCAGAAAGCATGTGCTAAATAATCCCTTCATTCATCCAAACAAACAAATTGTTATTATTCTAGCATAGTAGGGACTTGGATCCAGTAGTTGGAACTATCTCAAAATCACTCACACTGCATTTTTTTTGTTTATTTATGAGCAAATGATTGTATTCTGACCTGACAAATTTGATCTTAGATATACAGTTAATTTTTGTTTTAAAACTGACAATTTCATTGGGACTTCGGAAGTCATGTGATCTTTTGATCATAAGGTGCAAAAGAATGTAAATTTTAATTGTATAGTTTAAAATATCGTAGGTTGAATTGGAATAGTCCAATCTTAATTGAATAATTATCGATCTTACGAATGCGTGAATATAGAGAATTTTTTATTATAAGGGAGCTTGGTTGAAGTTTTATGGTAACCACTTCCATAGGTAGTCCACCATATGGACCGATACTAAAGAATTGTCTAAAATATAAACGCAATTGATGTTGTCTTGCAAAATTAAAAGTTTGCAGTTTGGTTTTGAGACAGCAGATATAGCATTTTTCTTATTTTTGTTAAACTAACAATGGTTTGTTTAACATGTGCAACATTACACGTGTTAAAACAACTAATAGTAGTATTTTTTTTTTGAAAAACAACAATTATTTATTTAAAAGTTTTATATTTAATATTAAATGCAAAAGTTCCAATACAAAATTTATATTTTAAACTTCTTAACATGTGCAAATTTGCACATGATAGAAAAACTCAATTAACAATGATCAGGTCACTATTTTAAACACTACGATGAAGAGAATCATAAACTTTTAATTATTAAAGCTTATGATCTGAACAGGATCGAGAAGTTGGCTCTGAAGAAGATCGAAACAACATCTCATTGTATGTTGATGATGAGTGGTACAAACAAGCATTATGGCATCAAGGAATCTGTAAGGTGAGAAATTGTAAGCATTTGCCTCTATGTAAAGAGGTACTTATGAGAGGATTAAGTGATTTTGAGGAGTTGGAACGTTAGTTTTCAAGATCGTAACGATAGAAATGTCTCCTTGACCTCCTCCTTTGTCTCTGCCTCTATCTGGATAGTTGTCTCTGCTAGATGTTGCCTTGATGGAGAAGCTTTAATCAAATTTTGACCTTTTACTTGGACTAAGTTTTTTACAGATTCAGCTTAGACTTAGTACAAAAATGTTGAGTCACAACGGAGCAAAACCATAAGACATTGTACTTATGCGTCTACTGCTTGAACACCTTTCCAATAAGATTTTTGATACAAAGAGTCGAATGAACCTTTGGACTTGGTGCAACTGCACAAGTGATTTGAGGATCGTCAATATTAAACCCAGAGCAACCGCACAATTGAGTTAGACACCACATATTTACTCAAAACTTTAAGATATTGAGTTTATGGATCATCTCACTTAGAGTAATGATATTTGAACATATAAATTTTGACAACTTACATGACAACTTATAAAATCACACTAAAAACAACTCATGAGAGTTTTATAATATTTTTTTCTTTCTCTCTCTTAACCAAATAACACTTGATTTTATAGGTTGTCACATAAGTTGTCATAATTTAGATGTTCAAATATCATTGCTGTCTCACTTGTAAAGTGTCAAATCTCTACTTTTTTTTAAACAATGTAGGATTTATAACTTACGCTTATTTCACACCAAAAACAACTCATGTAGGTGAATATTTTCAAATTTCGAACCACATTTTAACTACTACAATACAAAGTAGTACAAGCTTGCCATCAACATGTCACCGACTTCCTTCACAAACAGATTGGAGAGAGAACAGAAGAAAAGAACACCTAGTGGGGGCCCTAACAAACGGCTCAATATGTTTAAGCAAATCCAATGGTCATTAATGCATCAATAGTTCATACTGCATGAGGGGCCCCACCATGGTTTATTTTGCCCGTTCTTATTAATATTCTTTCATTGAAATGGGAACATACGGTGTGGTTTCATAAGGACATTTGGCCGTTATGTCTGGAAGTATATGCGGCAATATACACGGCTATTTCATTAATAACAATTGTTCATGGGCCTAGCAGCTTTTAATGTTTGCATTACTGCTTGCTATGTTGATATTGCCTATGATTCAGATCCATTGTATTCTACTCAGATATACCCCGCAAGGACAGAACTGAAGAGAGCTTTTTGTAGGGAAAGGAAAATAAGAAGTTGGGACCTCTTTGTTTCATTTGGAGGGAAAATGACAAAAAAAGTAAGGGGAGGAGGGAAATATAGGAACCGAGATTTGCTGCTACGGACTGCGACCGCGACCGTTTGATTAAGATCAGACAGTTCAAATTCAATTTTTAAAGGAAATCAAAATCTGCTTTAAATTTGCACCAACTAATCTCAAAAGTTATCACCAATGCATAGTAAGAATCTATCTGTTACGGGTCAAACTACAACAAAGGCATTTGGATCCAAGCACTCACAAGAGTGAAAAGCCCAAAAATGTGACTAGAAAGCCTGTTTGGTGGTCTGATTATAAGAATTCTGCTCTTCACCCAAAATGTTTTGCTCATTTTCAAGTGAAATGACCAAAATATCCTTACGTGACTTAACTCACGTGGGTGGGTTAACTCACGCTAAGTACTATTTTCGATCAAAACCCAGCAGGCAACCACACAGCTCCATTTTTTCTTTCCCTCCACCTCCAAAAAGTGCGAATTTTTGGGTCAAAATCTTCGTTCCAAAACATTGCAAATCGTCAGGAAACAAGTTTCTACGCTCATCAAGCATAAAAGAACAGGTAATGTATCCCAAAAACTCATCTGATTTTCCTGGATTTTGTGCATGTCATGTCATTTTTTTTCAGTAGGTGATAGGGCTTAGCGTGAGTCTACTCACACTAGTTGTAAGTGCTGCGTGAGTTAACTCACGCAGTAAAATAACACCAGCGTGACTTAAGTCACGCTACTATCATGCCCAATTTTTGAATTTTTGCGCCACGTGTTTTACTTGCTTTGCTTGCAGCACAAGTTATTTATTTTTTTTTTCTTTGTTATTTTTTTATTGAATAAACATTGGGTGATATGGTTGAAAATGTGGCGAAGGATAGTGTTGAACCGAAACCGCCCAAAAGCAAAGCTTCCGGCGTAGCATCTGGCGATGTCTAACCAATCGAAGATGTGAAGTTTAAAGTGAAAATTCCTTTTCAAACACCGGGTCATTTTTAACAACAAATGAAAGATGGAGAGATCGAGAAGAATTCCTTGGTTGGGTTCGTCGACAAGCGGCTAGGGCCGGATTTACTATTTCTATAGATAAATCTAGTACAAACGTCATACATGATGATGCAATGTGAAAAGAGTGGTGAATACAAGCCACCTAAGACGAGGAAGAAACCGAAGCTTGAAGGCACGGGCTCAAGGAAATGTAATTGTTCGTTTAGGTTGAAATGCTTCTTTGAAAGAAAAAAAAATACAAGATTGGTGGATTGCAATGCTTTGGGGAATTCACAATCATGACTTGGCACCAAAGTTATCCGGCCACCTTCTTGCGGGTCGACTAAAAATGGAGGAGAAGCAAAGAGTTATCGACATGACAAAGAGCTTGGCGGCGCCTAGGAATATTCTCACGAATTTGAAGGGAAAAAACAAAGAAAGTGTGACACTTATCAAGCAAGTGTATAATGCGCGAACTAGATGGAGTTGCAATACTTGATTTCAAAGTTGGAGAAGCATCAATAGGTCTATTTCACAAGAGCAAATAGCGAGGAAACCACTCTTGAAGACTTATTCTTTGCTCATCCAAATTCAATTGATATGCTTAACACTTTTCCAACCGTTTTGGTCATGAACTCCACTTACAAAACCAATACCTATTGAATGCCGTTATTTGAGATTGTTGGTGTCACCTCTACCAAAATGACGTATTCGGTTGCGTTTGCCTTTCTTTCCTTTGAACAAGAGAATAACTTCAATTGGGCACTTGAGATGTTGGATGGTCTTTTGACCTCAAAACTCAACATGCCTAATGTGATTGTCATCGATAGGGACCCCACTTTGATGAAAGTCGTTGTCAATGTTCTCCCTAAAATATACCATATACTTTTCTATTTTCATATTGAAAAGAATGTCAAATCAAGGTGCATCACGGATTGTAGAGTCAAAGTCAAGCCTTCAGGTACAAAAGTTGTTGATAAAGATGCGAAGGAAGCGGATGATGACAAGCATTGTGAGCTTGTTAAGAAAATAGTGAGAAAATAGAGCTTGGAGAGATGTGGTTAACTCTCCTACGGAGGAATCATATGCAATTGATTGGTTGAAATTCAAAGATGAAGTATGCGGGCCATTTCTATTATTTGTTAAATATGTTGAGGAAACAGTTTTGCCCCTTAAGAAGCATTTTGTGAGGGCATGGACAAATAAATGCTTGCATCTGGGGTGTAGAACCACCAACATTGTTGAATCGGCGTATGCACAATTGAAAAGATGTTTGAGGAGCAGTGTGGGAGATTTGGCATCATGTTGGGATGAAATTGACAAAATGTTGAAAAACCAATTAGGTGAGATACAAGGGAGTTTTGGGAAGAGCATAACCGTCATGGTACACAAATACAAAAAAAAAAAAAAAATTATTCTCTGAGTTGGAGGGGTATGTCTCTAAGACCGCTTTGGGTTTCATCGATGAAGAATTTTAACGCTCTAGGACATTCGTCTTTGCTAAAGAAGATTGTGGTTGTGTGCAAATGACAATGTTCGGGTTGCCTTGTGCTTGTATTCTTGCCAAGAAGAGAAAGAAAAAATTGTCTATTCTTTTGGATGAAATACACCCTCATTGGCGAAGGTTAAGTGTAATTGGAGAAGAGGTTGGTGCCAATTTTTCCGTTACGGAGGAATGGAACATCATTCAAGAACGTCTCAGGAGGGCCCCTTACAAGATGAAACTCTTCATCAAAGAAAAGTTACGTGAACTAGGATTTCCGGAGGACACAATGTTGAAACTACCTCCGAGAAAAGTGGCCACCAAGGGAGCACCTAAAAGGGTGAAGTCTACACCGAAAACGAGGTCCACGGGTCGAATCTCCTCTAGGTGGGAGACTATTGATTCTCAAAATCCTGATAGTCAATGTTCACATGCCAAGAGTAATGTTCCAAAGAGTAAAGGTTCACGTCTTGGCACTTGCTCCCGCTCACAAGCTTCGACTCCTACCTCAAAAAAAAACCTTATTTGCAAATACCATACATTTTACAAATTCTAAATCTCATGAGACCTTACACTGAAGACATTGTGAATGTTAGGGGATGGTGAGGTGGAGAAATGACATTTTGAGTTTATGGATAGAGAAGCCGCCTTCAATGACCTCATGTATAAGGAGCCGAAGCCGCCAAAGAAACCAACAAATGAGCACAATCCTATTAATTGTAACACTCCAAATCCGAAAAAACCAAAGCAAGATTTCGATGTCATGGATGAAGACGAAGATTATGCACTATCACCAGTCTAGTTAGATAGGTTATGACACTTTTTGGTCGGTCGGTGTTCGTCCTATTTTTTTTTGGTATTACACCCCCGACATATTTTTTGGTGGTCGGTTGTGTAATTTGGATATTTATGGCCAAGATGTAACTAATATTATATATAGTATATGAATATGAAGTGAATCTTTTTTTGGTGGCTGGTTATGTCACGCCAATTATTGCTTGCATTTTTTGGTCTCTAATTATTCATCTATTTATTTTATGTCATTTCTCTCATATTTGTTTTTCATTATATTTTGTGAAGTGAAACATGTCTGAAGATGCACAAGATCGAGTTAAACTTGATGTCCGTTATGAAGATGTGAAAAAGAGGGCTAGGTTCTTTGTAAACCTCACCAACAAGTTGGACGAGTTGAAGGCAAAACTTGACGACTTCTTTATCCATATTAGTTCAAGTCATAGATCATATGATATGATAGTAAATGTGTTAGGCCTAGACTTGGGGGAGGATATGGAAGAGGACTTCTGGAAGACCGTGTATTATCCACTACTTCTCAAAGATGATAGCGACGTTGATTACATGGTTAGGTTAATGGTTGAGGATAACACTTTGTATCTTTCTGTCTGATCCATTGAAGTGTAATATTTATTTTAGTGTAATAGTGTAATGTTTTCCGAATTTGTGTCCGTAGTGTTGAATTTTAATGAATTTGTGTTTATGTAATTTAACGATGAATTTGGGTAATTTTGACCGTTTACGTGAGATTATGTAATTTTAGAAATTTATGGACAAATGAGTGTAATTTGGATCATTTACGTGTCATTAAGTGTGTTTAAGTGATTACCGGCGAATTCGTGTAATTTGGACCGTTTGGATCGCTTATTGGTGATTATGTCATTTTGAGAATTTAAGTACAAATTGTTGAGGCAAAATCCCTAATTAATTTTAAAGATAACAAACCTTGATGATTAAGGAATTAATGGACTTTGATTAATTTTTTGGCATTTAACTTGTGCTCTTTAGTGTTTAACTAAGACAGGAATAAAGTGTAAGTCATACCAAGAAACAAGAAATCAAAGGACATAATGACTTAAGAACTCACTCAGAGTTCAGAAAGTTAAAAGAGTTCAGAAGGTTGGACAGAGTTCAGAAGGTTGTTCATGATGAACATCAAGAACCAAGCCCAGAAATTCATGAACCAAATGAAAAACATGCAAGGTTCACGTGACTTAAATAAAAAGTCCAGTAAAATACATTGACTAAGATCAATCAAGGAATAAAGACATTTATTTGATTAAAGTCAAAAAGGACATCTTCAATGTTCATTCAAGACTATGAACATTTGAAGTACAAAACATTAGGAATATTCCATTAAGAATATCATCCTAGATGTTTTCCATGCTGCACTTCATCAATGTTTCACTATTAGGATTTGATTACATCAAATAAGAGTCTTACAAATCATCATAATTGAAACAAAAGGAACATTCTGAAGTCCCTTGAGTTCAGAAAGTTCGATCTTGCTCCATGCTTTTTCTGACATGAACAGTACAGTTGTTGGAAAGTAAAAAGCAAATCCAAAAGCAAAATCAAGTATGATTCAACAGGAATTCGACACATAAGGGAGTTGGTACTATACAAAGCTAACCAAATCCCCTAAAGCATGGAAGTAAAGTGACAACTCCACTTTATGAGATCCTGCACATGTTCCAAGACAGATTTCAAAGAAGATTTGATCTAACAACATTCTGAAGTCGTACAAGAACAATCTTCATACTACAACCCATAAATTCATGTGACATTGATCTGATAAAGCCCAAATGCATATCTGACCGTTCATCCACATGAACCTAGATGAAGATCATGATGAACACAACAACATTCTGAAGTATCTCAGTTTGCTCAGAATTTCAAGTGAAAGTTGGTGGGTCCCAGAACACGTGGCACAAGACCATTGGTCACTCTCCAACGGCTACAAAGGCTCAAGAACTCTATATATAGAGATCAAGACCTCAGTATTATACACACCTTTGCAAAGTATACAAGAAAACAACATAAGAGTGTTTGAAGCTTTAACAAAAACATTGATCTCACAAAGATTCCAAAAAGTCTTTAAAAGTGTGCATCAATATTTCTCTTATCTTTTTAAAGATAAATCTCTCCCTCCATTCTTCTCTTGTTTGATCTAAATCATTCAAACTCCATACAAATTGTAAACAAAGTCTCATCTAGCATTAGGGGTATTAAAGTGTTATTTTGAACAAAAAGGTGTAAAGTCTAAGTGGGCAACTTAGTAAGAAAGGTGTAAGCCTGCTGAGGCTTAGAGAATACAGTTGTTGTAATTGTTCAGGTGAATAAGGTCATAAGGTGCATCATTTGAGAAGTTTTCTCAAGCATCATAGTGGAAAATCTCACAAGATTGTGAGGAGTGGACTATCCCACATTGGGTGAACCACTATAAATTTCCGTGTGTTTTTCTTCTCTTCTCTTTACTCTTTACTTACAGTAAACACAACATACACAAACACTTTTAATTATTTAAAATGTTTTACACTAACACTTCAGAACGTTCTGAAGTCTGTCTGTTAACTTAACCATTTCAAGTTCACAACTGGAGAATAAAAATTAAGTTGCATGATTAATTTTTAAAGGGTCACAATTCAAACCCCCTTCCTTGTGACTATTTTATCTACTTAACAAATTCATGTATTTTGGATCGGTTATGTGTATTTAAGTGATTATGGGTCATTACCAACGAATTTGTGTAATTTGGACCGTTTGGATCGTTAATTAGTGATTATGTGATTGTGTGAAAAACGATGTTTTTGCGTAATTTGGATCGATTATGCCGTATTATCTGATAATGTTGTTAAACTGGCATAATTCGGTTAAGTTATGAATGTGACGTGATTACAGGTCATTTTTGACTTTCCAAAAACCTGTTCAGTGCTGCACTACATTTATTGCAATTTTATCTTTCTGCTATAAACGTGAGTTAACTCATGCTAGTGCAAATGCCAACATGTGTTAACTTGCGCTTAAATTAACACTAGTGTATGTTAACTCACGCTACGTGTGTTAACTCACGTTGACATTTACACTAGCATGAGTTAACATACGTAGGGGTATTTTTGTCATTTCACTTGAGAATGAGCAAAAACATTTGGGTAAATAGCATAATTCTGATTATAATTAAGTCACTTAGTTATTAAGTTTTTAGAATGTTGTTACTATATTTCAATTTTTCTGCCTATGGTATACCACAAATATAGGGACTGAATTGGCTTTATAATCCAATCTTTGAGAATGAAATAAACATGGATAAAGTTGATCCAATTCTTTATCTGATATTCTGTTTTCCTATTGAATTCTGATGTTCTCAAATTTTCACTTGAAACACCACCTTAACATTGTTGCTTTCATTGAGAGTTGGACCATAAAAGAGGCCACCTATAGATTAGATTAATGTGCTCCACCAAATACTAATAGGTGAGTGAAGCCGCAAAAAAAGAAAAGGGCTATTATCGGGTCAGTGTCAATAGAGTGAATGTTGTCGTAGATGGCGGCCCTTAAAGGACGTGGTAACATTAGAAGTTCCATATCGAGCAGATAAAAGTGTTCAATGTGGTACTTAAGTCATAAGGCTCTCCAACATAATGAAATAGTCTTGTCGGTTGGGATCTCCTCATAGGCTTAAGTAGGGATGTCAATGGGTACCCATGGGTACGGATAGTAGGATACCCGTGTCCGCCCCGTTGGATAAATATCATTTCCGTGCCTGCCCCGTACCCTCGTGGGTACCCACTATGAGGGTATCTGTGGCTATTGAAGTATCCATGGGTACCCATGAATTTTTTAATTTATTTATTTTTTTGTACAAATAATAACTTTTTTTTAATTACCAAAAAACTTCAACTTTTAAACATCTATACATAGTTCATTCAAAATTTCATAAATCATACATAATCCATAGAAAATTCATAAATCATACATAATTCATAGAAAATTCACGATTCTTACATAATCCATAGGATATGTTTTATGATGTGAATGAAGTGGAAACCGTGAACTTAATAAGATGAATTAAAAAAATTAAAAATAAAAATAGGTTATTAATGAGGAATCTTAGGTGGACGGTAAAATTTTCTTCAATAAGGTAACAACTTTAAGTAATAAGATAATATATATAAGGATATTTTAGTAATTTACTTAATTTATTATCGGGTATGGGTATCCGTGGGTATGGGTACAATCAAATCTGTGTCCGTATCCATATAATAATGGGTAGTCAAATACCCACTTATTATACCCATGGATACCCTTTTAGCTACTCGCTCCGTGCCCGTGACGGATTTTTCCCACGTGTATCCGTGGACATGGGTATTTTTGCCACCCCTAGACTTAAGTCATAACACTTGGTACTTTCATTGAGAAATTCCTAATGCAGTCATACCTACAACATGATTGGATAGGTCTTAAACTGTAATTGGAATTCCATTACAGTCCTTGATGGACGAAGCTTGAATAACGCCACTTGATGATTCGCGGAGGAAGAAGGAACAAAACGAGTTCCAAAATGTGTGCAGGTGTCCCAAGTGGTGAGTTGATTAGTAGTGTGTAACCATTTGAACCACCCTAATGTCTGACCTTGCATGGAAAACATAGTCAAAGACAAATGTTGATGAGGAGGGGTTTGATGAAACTCAAAATACTGTTCAGCTTGAAAACCTCAATCTAAGGGATTGGATCCATTAAAACGGAAACAACTTGATTTTTTCGGTTCTGGGTGTTGTGTGATTCGTATTACCATTGTGCTAAATTTGTTGCATAGCTAGCGGAATAGATGTCGTAAGTTGTTCATAGAGGGTCGCAATTTTTGTGTATGAGATCCGACATTTGGTGTTCAAATTCTGAGATCATGGAATTGTGTTGTTCCTCGAGATCGAGCTGCATTTCACACATCTAGGTCAAACGTTGAAGGGCCTTCACCAAAACCAATAATATATTAATAAGTTTATAACCAAGATTTTTTAAGGAGCCTAAGACTCTAATTTGGAACTTAGGATTAAGATCGCTTTTCTCAATACTCATGCATGCAAATGAATCTTTGTTCTTTTGTTTTTAATGTGATGCTTGTCTTAAAAATTCTTTCTATCTAAAATTGCTCGAGGACAAGCAATGGTGCAAGCATAAGGGAGTTTGATAACTACATTATTGTTTTGTTTAGTAAGGTTATATTTTTATTTAGTAAGGTTTGTTTAATAATGTTTTGTTTAGTAAGGTTTATTCCATAAACTCATTTTTGTGCTTTTCCTTTTGGCAGTTGAATCATCTTTGGGTAATTTCCATTCAATTTGAGTCTACTGAGTGCATTGCACGAATATTGTTATGCTTGGCATATAAATAGGCTTAGGCTTTTATGGTTTGACACCGCTTACCACCAAAAACCTCTTGTACTTGCATTGTTGTTCTAATAGAGTTTTCTTATTTTTACTTTTTGCATTCTCTTTATATTGTTTAGGTAGCTCATTCTCTTTATTTTTAATTGATGATTGAATAGTCTACATTAGTATTGAGGTCATGAAAGTAGTCTTATGAAAAATTTCTATAATCTTTATTTCTTTCTTTTGTTTAAGAAATGCATTTACCTAATCTAGTTTTATAGTACTTAATTAAAATCTTAAGCAACCTTCCGAAAAGTGAAAGCGAACGAAGATTGCTGGAAAAATAAAACTAGACAAAAAGTTTGAAGCATGGGAATATCTTACAACTTTTTGGAATGTAAAAATGGATATTCGAATTTAATGGGTCTCACTAACAAGTAAATCACTAGAATAAGGAGCCTTGTTTATGAGACACTTTTTTATCTAGAGATAGAGTAAATGATACAAAAGAGAATATCTCATGCTTAGACATGTATTTCTAAGGCAAAAGAAAGGAATAGGAATTGGTGTTGGTTTTAATGATGAACTCCATGATTATGAGACATTTTTCATCATTGAATATTTCTAAACAAAAACCAAATCATTTTTCAATCATCTTACATTCTATATAAAAAAAATCCAAAATAATTTCTTTATTTGCATACTTAGTAAAATGAAAGTTTGCCTTGAGATTCAAAAGTTCATATAAAAATTATTACGACGATAAAATCGTGCACTTGATTTTCTTCGATCCATTTGAATGCCTCACATTGAGGTGTCCATTGAAAATGTTTTGGTTTGGTAATGACTTGATAAAATAATGGTAACGAGCGATTTATTCCCTTATAATAAGTTTAGTTCTTAAACTACTTAGTATTTACAAGTCATTAACAACATAATACTTACATAAACAATGCATATGGTGTTAAGTCCCCTCAAAATAAAAAATGCATATGGTGTTATTATACGGTGTCATACATGTCTGTAAAATTAATTTACCAAAAATATTAGACTCATCTCAAAAACAACAAAAAATATTAGACTCAAAAGATGCATTTTAATTATGACATTTTCTTTTTTGACAGACTAAATAATTATGATATAAGATCCCCTCAAAAATTATGATATAAGATATTAATAACTTGTTACTTTTTGTCAAGTTGTTACTTCTTTAATTAGATTTGCCTGTGAAAAAAATTGCAAAACAAAAAGTGGATAAACAACTAATACAGCAATAATAAATAATTTACAAAATTCATTAGGATGGAAAAGGTACCAAGTGTTCTACAAGGTTCTTTTTTTACTCATGGTAGTAGATTACAAGTAATATAAAGGGAAAAGAAATTAATAACAGACCATAAGTTATTATGAATTAAAAATGAGAAGTACACCTCAGTTTAATTCATAGTAATAATAACTTATGAATTAAAGTTGTTATGATTTCATTTCTGAAAGTAATCCTCAGTCCTTCCTTTGAAACCAATTTGGCCAAAAGTGAGAGAGATGAACAGTCCAAGGTGCCAACAGATCAGCCATAACCTGTTCAATTCATCATGTTTATCTTAGATACATTTTTATGTATAATTCAAATGCAAACAATATGTATATGTTTAATTTAGTCTAAATAAGTTCGTCAGTTATATGTAATAAAACGGTTCCATGGTCTAGCGGTTAGGACATTGGACTCTGAATCCAGTAACCCGAGTTCAAGTCTCGGTGGAACCTTAAATTTCTTTTTTATTCATTTTCAAAAGCAGTTTTTGCTAAGGATGACTAAAATAAAATATTGTTAGCACCTAAACTTTATGGATTTAATTTGTATTCATAGATGTGCCAAAATAAATTGTATCCATTGTTGGTGTAAAATTTTACTCACTTCTATATTAACATAAGAGTTAATTAAATTGATTGTCAAAAAATAAGAGTTAATTAAATTAAAAAAATCATTTTGACATTAATTAAACTCTGTAGATATTTTCTATTTTATTTATCATTCATGAATTGAAATTAAATGCAACACTCAACTACTAACTAAGTTTTCTCTTGTCAAAAAAAAAACTCACAAGCTCACAAGCCCCAATATCTCTAAATGATTCCTTCCACTTCATATTTTCATTACTTTTATTTTTGTTAAATCATAGCTTAATTTCTCATCTATGATTTCATTTTATTACTATAATTATTTTCATTATTATTATGATTATTTTAACAAGCCGAACTTAGTAGTGCAAGCTCGTGACTTAAACAGGGACATTAAGGTATTGAAAAGTTCTTTGATGTGTGAAAAAAGAAAATTATATCCTTATTTTAATTGTCTATTAGACAATAAAGAAGCAAAACCCATGCGCTCGAATCCTCTACATGCCAATCATTTATATACTGGTTCAGTCCTTATACGGTTTTGTTCCGATTTAGACGGCAGGATTGATCACTCGAATTAGTCAATAAAATATCGAGTTCAAAAAATAAAATGAAAGAAGCAAAATAAGATATGTGATGGAAATGACTAACCAGAATTGTGAAGTAAGAGCAGGAGGAGTTGGGAAGTGAGCAAGTTCAGTGCCAATGCTATCAAAGAAAAGTCCAGTCAGACTTTTACCGTCTATAGCTGGTATGCTAGATGGTGCCAACCAACCTATTAACCCAAATCCAATCACATTGAAATCCCTCCTCAGCCAATCCCTTTGGAAGCTACTATACAGCATATGCCATAACAATTCAAAATAATGTCACAATTTATTTATCATCATAGCTCTATAATGCGTAAGTAAAATAGTGTTGTATCATACATAATAAGTTTGATCATATTTCACTTGATCTAATGATAAAAACAAACTTATGTGTGGTAGAGCGCATACTTCATTTTCCTATATTATAAAACTAGCTCAAAATAAATATTCATATGGATCACAATTTATTTGATTTGAAAACCATATAAAAACCAATCTTATAGTAAAAATTACCATGTAACTCTCCCACCATTTCCAAGTGACATAGCTTGCTTCAAAGGATTCCTAGCAATCACTTGAGGTTTCACAAACCCTACAAACAAATTACAATTAAAATAAATACAAACATTCACAAAATTATGTTTATTATATCTTAATGACATGATACCTGAGGTGAGACGTGATGCACCAGCCATTCCTAGGACGGTTGGAAAGGTTGTTGCTGCCATTTTAGCTGTAATCTATGATTTTGGTGTTGACAATGCAAAGAGATATGGATCAAATATGTGTGCAAAGTAGTGGTGGTTTTTGTGGTTCCAATTATTATTCTTGTTTTCTACGAAAACTTTGAATCCTTCCAAATAAAATAAGATTGGGTTTGGATTGCGTTTTCGTGGATGTGCTAGTTACTCAATGACATTGTGCCACATTGGAGAATTTGGGATAAAGTAGGGTCTACATTAATCCCTTGATTGGTCACTCCTTCGAGTAAGGATTGCCAAATAGGATTCACGATCCTTTCATGTTAAAACTAAAATGAAGAAATTATCTCGGAGGATCTTCATATTTGAATGGTCTTGTCAACGAGTGTCTTTGCTGCACTAATTAAAGATTCTAAAATAATAAATTATATCATAAAAAAAATTAAAATTTTAATTTTCAATGTATTGATTTAAAAAAAAAATTATCATTTAAAGGTTTTAAAAAGTATCATTCCAAAAGTACTTGTTAACATTTCTCATCTTTAAAATAGGATTTAATGACCTGTTGTCTCTTATTTTAAAAATTACTTGTTAACTCTTATCTTAAAGTTAGGCATAACTCATCTTAAAATCCCACTTTTAAACATAATCTGACGTGGACTCTATCACATTCTCTCACGATCAACATTATTGAGTTTGGTTCCTGAACATAAATGATGGAAGGTCAGATAGCGGAAACGTGATAGGAGGTGGTCCAATGAGACAGAGGCTTTGATACCATCTTAAAACAGAGCATAACTCATCCTTACAAAACCGGCTTGTGAAGTGAAGATTGTCACCACTTATAAACACATGTTCATGCTATCTTTTATCCGATGTGGACTCTTTAACATCTTATGTTTAGAGTATCAAAGGGCCAATAGTAATATCGTCACCTAGGTCCATGAATGTTGCGTTTATGATGATTGGTTTTGCCATCCAAAAAAGCCTAGCGAAGCAACTTGTTACATGTTTGCCTTCTTTCATGTGTAATTAGTTTTTGATGTATAAATGATATAAAAACTGATCAACTTGTTTGGAAAAAAAAATCATATAGACAAATAACAAAGTCTTTAGAAACTCACATGAATGAAGGAGTCAAAACAAGGTTCGAGTTCTGATCATGACGTTCGAACCTTTTGTCGATTATGTTTCTAAAATATAAAAATGGACAACTAACTATTTATTTAATAAAAATTATAGTTTTTTTTGACAAAATAAAAATCATAGTTAATTTATAGATTTATGAAGTAAGAGTATGATACACCTTAATTTACGAGTGTACCATAGAAATCTCAATTTTGCAAAGGAGAGTTTGGTGAACTTTTTTAAGAAAAAGACTTAAAAAAATTATTTGAGGCGTGTGTCTTAACTGTTGGAAATATTATTAATAGGAAAAAGAATAGATTTCCGATAGTTAGGAAAAGATAGAAGAGAATTGTTGTGCCATGACAAAAGTCACCATCCTGAAAGCAAATTTCTGATGGACCTCCGGTGTAATCAAATATCTGGTTTTGCTCCCCAAAGTTTACGCAACTGTGTGTCTAAACTCGTGCGCTTGAGACCAACACATTAGAGCTTCACAAACAATGTCCAAAATGGTTGAGAGTAGAAGGAAAAGCATTGGCTTTTATCTTTGATCATATACCCTCTGCCTAGCTATGTGTCTATATATATTCTTTATATAAGTCCCCCGTGTATGTATCAGAAGCTAATCAATATATAGATTTTTCATTTTGTCCGTTGTAGGTAGCACTTCCTCCTAAATAAATGGTATTATTATGACATGATACTAATGACAATAAATTGAGGAAGTGGTCCATTTGTTAGTAACGTTCAAGGCAGTTATCAAATAGACTTGGTCAACTCAATTATTGTTGTAAGAAGGAAAAATAATTAGAGGAATAAAAGATAATTGATTGCCATTATATCCAACATTAACCTCTCTAGAATGTGTGAGTGCGTAAAGAAAGTTCACAAACGACTAGGAACCCTAGTATATGGGTTGGGAAAATGGTGTTTACCCTGGGTTGAGAATTTGTTTCTAATTAGTTCGCTATTATTTTGAAGGTGGGAGTGAACGTAGGAACATTGGCGGAACTATCAAGGCTGAGGCTTTCAGAGGTAAAGGCATCTCAACTTTTTAGACAGTACTTTTACATGTAGAGACATTCTCATATTAATTAATTGTGTTGTGTGCACTCATATGTGGTATTTGCACTAAATATTTAAGTTCATAAAATGATGATTATGTTATTGATTCAAAGTTGATGTATATCATGACTTTGGTGTTTCATATGATGAAAATGATCGATGCTTAAAGTTAATACATTAACTGAATTTCATATATTGTGAAAGTATATGTTCATGCAATTTTGCGGTACAGTATCGAACGAGAAGTGCCTGACTCGTATGGTTGATATGATACGATATCGAACAAGCATTATCATATTGGTATTGAACGAGATGCAAGCCTGAAGTATCGCGAGGTGATAGTACAATATTGAAAGAGAAGTACCATCACAATACAATTAGGGATGTCAATGGGGCGGATCGGGAGCGGGGGATACTTCCCCGATCCCCGCCCCGCCCCGCCGGTGAATCCGTTCCCCGTCCCTGTCCCTGATCCCCGTCACGGGAGAATATTTTCCCCGATCCCCGTCCCCGCGGATCCCCACAGAGCCCCACGGTTTTTTTTTCCTTCCAAATTTAAGCA
>Ga0315913_1000833_pt1 | contig 30531 bp, 15 predicted proteins | sample MpolsnodulesMG_FD_207736 | JGI IMG/M metagenome (GOLD analysis project Ga0315913, IMG submission 207736) | Medicago polymorpha root nodule microbial communities from Los Angeles, California, United States - small nodules | ecosystem: Host-associated > Plants > Roots > Nodule | place: USA...
TTTCGGTCATGTACTTCCATTGCCAGACTAGTTTAGAAAACAAGAGTTTTGTGGTATCCCCTCTTGAACCCTCTTTTGCGCTTGCAAGTGTTACATCTCTATTGACAAATAAAAAAGTGTTGCATCTTCTTTGCCAAATTAAGTTCATTGCACTATTACTTTTCCCTTTGTCAGACTCACTCCATCATCAGTTTTACATAAGAATCTTGAATTATTTGTACGAAGTTTACTACCTCATCTTCTTGTCCTATAAAAAACCCACATCGTTTGGCTGTAATATAGGCAGCATGATCTAGCTATGGCTAGCTAGCATGAAATTTATTGAAATGGAATGCTTGAATAGCATGCAATGCCATGCATTATTGACGATGGTACTTGTGCAATACAATTTAGGGCACATTTATGAGTTTGACGAGAATCATATTGAGCTGTTATCATTTTGAAAAAAAGCTAGTATATTTTAGAACTTCAATCAAGACTATGTGTGTTTGTTTTTAAGGTGGATACCCACCAAACACACGTTTTTTTAAACTCTCTAAATTGAAGCTTCTCTATTTTCACACGTTAGGATTATATCGGAACGCGAAATTAAAGGTTAAAACGTGATTCCAAACAAATGCTATGTAGTTGTGATTTTGCTTAACACGTCGTCAAATCGTCCATCCTAATATAATGTGATTTGGCACTAGTAAGGTGGACCTCACAATTAAGAGTGCATTTTGTTGTCCAAAACGATCAATCACTTTTATCATGCCTTAACCATGTTTAATGAGTAAGTAAATACTCAATTAATTATTGAAATTGTAGGATTTTCTGTCAACTTCCATTGCATTATTATTCAGAAATGATCTATGAAATTGTAAAATAAAAAGTATTAGGGTGCTGCTAACCGGTACCCCGGGGCACTGGATAAGGAACAATAAATAGACAATAAATGAATGAATCTCACTTGATTTATCATATTAAAATGTAAAATATGTCAACTAATTAAAATAAGATATAGTTGTATTTAATGGTGCAAATTTTCTTTCTTTTATACAGCTAAATGCCATAGGCGCGTGCTTCTCATTCTTTTGCTTTTCCTTTGTGATTTCAATTTTGGATATCACTCCCATTATATCCCACCTTCATTTCTTAATAATTTTTTTCCCTGCCAATTTTACACGAGGGAATTATTTTAACGTGATTTTTTTAATCATTTTTTTCATTCAAACCAATTCACAAAAACCAATTGAAAAAAAGAAGAAGTTTGAATAATACTTAATAAATTGAGACTTCCAATAAATTGAGCGTAGAAAAGAAATAGCACAAAAAAAAAAAGATTGAATATGATACCTGCAAAATTGAATATAGTACTGATGATGGTAGAGAGATAATAGATAGCAGTCATATGGTTGTGTAAACAATTGGAAATGACACGCCTGTATAAGAAAGAAGTAGCAGTGCCCTTGAGAATTAAAAGAGTATTAAATATAACTTTTATTAATTTTAATTAGTTGACATATTTTACATTTTAATTAAGGTAAACTATGTGAGATTCATTTATTTATTGTCTATTTATTGTTCCTTAGTTAGCATTGCCCAAAATGTTAATACAAAATTTCTATTTTAAACTTCTTAATATGTACAAATTTGCACATGATAGAAAAACTCATAGACCAATGATGTTGGTCTTTCGGTTGGTAGCTACAACAACCATATAATAACATTAAATTGGTCTCTAGAAATGTATTTTTATTTTTATTTTGATAGGAAAGTTTTAGGATGGTTGTTTAAGTACAACTCAATAATTAGTTGCATGCACAATAATATATAAGGGATAATAGTCATGGTAGTTTTTGAATATATGTAACAAGTAGTCACAGTAGTTTTTAAATTTGATGGAATTCATTTACTAATTGTTTTGTTTGTTCAACATATATATATTACGTTTGATTGTGAGATGAAAGAAAGAGTGTAAGCAAGAATAAAAATGTAAGAAATATAGAGAGTTTCTTTTATTGTTTTGTTTGGCTGAAGAGAAAGCCAAGAGTTGTTATAATTTTTTAAATAACTAGAGTGCCCTGTACATAGAAAACTAACAAACAAATTTATACTATTTAATTTTATTATTTCATATGAATATATTATAGTTTTGTTCAAAAAATGAAATATATTTTAGTTTCTTTTATCGTAGTTGAATTAAGAAATTAAATTAAATAATTTAATTATTTTTTAATACATTTATTAATTCAATCTCTTCATATAAATGAAGTGTCTGAGGTTCGAACCCCAACCCTGCATATATTATTCGATGTACCTAACAACTGAGCTAAGCTCATGGGAAGATAAATAAATAAATAAAAAGTCTTTTAAAATGTGTATAAGCTTCTTGACAAAAGAAAAATGTGCATAAGCTTTTCTTTCTTATACAGCTGCATTTCTCGTAGGCCGTAGCGACATTCACAAATTCACGATCGAAGCCTAATTACAAAAATCATGTCTTTTTAATATACAAACAAAAAATCATGTCATGAAAAGCAACTCAATGATTTTAATTTTTTGTTGTTGTTGTAAGAAGATTCAATGTGGGTCACTTGTTGATGATAACTAAATTATTTTAGAATAATAAATCACATCATCACAGTTTCCTGAATGCACCCACCACAACACAACCATGACTTAGCATTCATCAATTTTACATAATAAAAAACAAAAGCTTAATTTGTTGTTTTATTGCACAAAGCCACTAACCAAGACTTTGAAAAATGGTATATTTGGAAAGGACATATAATATATATCAATACAATGGGGATTATTAAGTGAAATATTTTTTATTAGTTATAACATATTTGAGATCAGTACGTAGGAGTAACTACCAAAATATAAAAAAAGGATGCAAGGAAAAAATTACCATTATATATTTAAATCATTTTTTCTATTTGACCTTTTTACTTCATTTATTCACAACTTTTAGTTCTTTGTGAATTTTATTTTGCATACATGATACATCATAAAGACTAAAGAGTATTATAGATTGTAAAACAACAATGATTCTTCTTACCAAATGACAAAAGCAACTAGTTGCATAACAAAATCAAATACCACTAAAAATATTAGAAAACAATGCTGAAAAATAGAAACTAAACTAAAAACAACAAGCCATTTCTTAAGGACAAACCAATAGTAAAGAAAAACTAAATAAAATAAAAATTAAACTAATAACAATGCTTCATCCATGCTTATGATACAAGTATAGATCCTGCCTTGACAAACAAGATTTGATGAATACCCTATCATCATTTATTCGATCTAGAGGTGATATTGTTCTTAACATTGCATCGAGTGGAATTGATTCCTAATTGTTGCCAGGTAGAGTGACAACACAATCAAGATTTAAGAACCCAATAGCCACAACAAGTTCGAGGAATCAAAGTGTAATATCAAGCAAGGCATTCCCCATGCAAAATTATCGTCAACAACAAATTAATCATTTGGGATAAGGCTCCAATGATGAACAAGTTGTGTTTTGAACCCTTAGATAAATTTATTTCATTTTAAGAATCATAAAACCCTCATATACCATTTAGAGGAAAAGTCGTGGTTATGGGATGGTGACTTTAGGAATTATGGAGGAAAAGTCGTGGTTATGGGATGGTGATTTTAGGATAATTCCTAGGGTATCCAAATATGATGTAACGAATGCTACGATAAACTAATTGTACCTATGGGATTTCTGTAAAGTTCTTCCTAATGCCAAGTCTCGAGCCGACAACCACAAGGATGAAGAGGAATCTCACAACCAGGCGATCTATCGGTAATCTGGCTTCGGTAAAGTTCTTCGTTTAACAAAGAACATGAAATTATTTTGGACATCAACAAAGAACATTAGACTTGGAAGTGAATCATCATGCAGCTCAACAAAAGTTTTCCTAGCAAGGTACAACAATGTAAATAATTTCACTGCAATTTATATGTGGGTTTACATGTAATTCCTTTTGAATCGAAGACTGGCCTCTGGATACAAATTGCAACAGTCTAGTCAAACATCATCTCAGAAGGTGCATAAACAATATGAAGCAAGTGACATAGTCCCCATCATTTATATCTGGGTTTACATGTAATTCCTTTTGAAGCACAAAAAGATCTCTGCCACTAAATGCCTTGTTCAAGATCGGCAAACAATTGCAACCACTGATGGATTCGTCGCATGGTAATCCCTTCTTGACCACAGTCAGGAAAACTGTTTGGACGGATAGTACTTGTCGGCCATCATGCATCCTTCCATCATGGATTCTTTAAATCATCCCCCCTGCCCATCAATCATAATTTTCTACAATTTCTTTAAATCATGCCCCTTGATTCACATGTGATGTATGACAGCATGTTGAAACCATGTTGTGTAGTTGTGTGTCTGTAAATATAAATATATAAAAGAAGCATACTGTATAGTAAAGGCATTCATCTTACGTTGGAGACGAAATATAATAAGCTCAAGCTGTCAGGGTAATGCTTTATCTTAACATTACATGTTTTTGCTTACCACTGGTTCCAAATATTATGTACAACATCTCATAAACAAAAAAACTAACTTTGAATGAATATCTTATACGGCTTCTTTCTATATGCATGAAGCTCTACATACTTCACGGCAAAGCAGGAAAACTTCCATGAAAAAAAATTAATTTAAGAGCATCACCAAAGTTTAGTGCCACAATATACTTAAGCAAACTCCTTCTCTGGTGATCTTAACAATCAGGATCTTGTTTTCTTTACAGCATAATCAATCGTTGAGATTAGTAAATCTCATGAATTTACAACCTGACCAACAATTACAGTGATATCATCAAGCTTTCCACCTGTTTACAATATAAAAAGTAAAGTCAGCAACATATAGATCAAAAATAAAAGTTGTTTTAGAATTTGCCATGCCACACCTGTCAACTTCATTCCAAGAACTTTCTTCCACCATGGAGCTTCAAAACCCTGTAAAATTGTTGACAATGCATCAAAAAAGAAAAAGATAGTTAATAAAATTGTTTTGCCTTTTTATTTGTCCATCTATTTTACGCAAACTAATTTTCTAGAACGTGTTTCAACTTTTTTGGTGTTTCTTGCAGACAATACCTTTTTAGTTATTAGTACAACTGTCAACTTGTTCAATGACTGCAACTCTTTTAAAACTAAGAATGTTTTCCTATTAAGGAGCCATTTTCCCAAACTGGCATTCATAAAATAATGCATTATTTCAAATAATCTCTTTGTTTTTGTAAAGCAAATGAAATTTAGTTACAAACTTATTTCTTTACCTTGGCCCTTGCCTCCAATGAATACGGAGAATCAAAATTCGAATCCATTGCATGACTGTTTGCCAAGTTAGCTAATGCCTTTGCTAGCAACAAAATGAATTGTAAATCAGTGAAATTCCTACAGTTGATCGCACTTCCTCAAACTGATCAATAAAGAAGAAGGACAATACCAGCCTCAGAAACATCTTTGTTTGCAACCATTAGAGCAATTTCATGGTCAAAAACATTATCAAAAAGCCCATCAGATCCCATGACAATTGTGTCTCCTTCCATCAACTCCACATTACTTACCTGTTATCCTGTCAAGGTTAGTAAAAGAAAATATAACAGAACTACATTCATATCAGGTGTGAAATGAGACTATATCCCCTTAGGGAAGTTGTGTAATATGTTGACACTCAATATGATAACACATAACTTGGCCTTCACCCAAGCCAAGAAACTAAGTTATTTTAACAGAAATACAAGAAAGAGTTTAGGGGGAACTAATGTACAACAATAACTATGGAAAATAATAACAAAGGAACTGGACCCCTTAACCCAAAGCCAATATTTTGGTTGACACGTGAGCCTAAAAATTCTATGCAGCATTGAAACTTCAGATTGAGCTATGTCTGGTGTCCGCAACCAACATGAAAATGACACAGGTAGTTACATTCAATCACTTCTATTTTATGAAATTATTACATGTGTTTATGTGTCAACGTCGCTTTTGGTATTTGCGTCTGTATTTTCATAGCAAAAAACATTATACAAATACTCCCTCCGTCTCAGACAAGTGTAGCATTTGCCATTTGGGTTGTGCACAGTTCTTAAGAAAATGATTAGTTGTGGAGATATTAATGGTGAAATTAATATCATTTACTAAAACACACTTATTTTGAGACAGAAAAAAATGCAATAGTGACACTTATTATGAGACGGAGGGAGTATTGTTGTGTAGCATCGGATTATTCTAGGAGTATTAATATTAGTTATTTAGTTGTCTGTCTCAATCTGAGGAAGAAAGTTTAGGTGGTTGCTCTATGTGCTTATTTCCCGCTTTCTCTTCATTGGTTATTTCACATACACAAATTTATATATGAGGCTGGTTTAGAAATCTTGCTTATTTTGAAAAGTGAAGTGAAGACAGATAGAGGAGTAGGAATAGGAAATTAAGTTAATGATATGAGAGTAGTTACAATTGCTAAATGTTACCATTGCATCAAGGTATGTTTGGCCAACCCTCTCAGAGCTCAGTTGGTATGGGCAGTCAAAGTAATGTTCTTGTGGAGAAGTGGAAAAGATTATTTGACCTGAAAAGGGAACACCGGGAAATTCAAGTTCTCAACATTCAAAGTGTTTTCGATAAGAAAAAAAATATATAGGGAAGATTAAATAACTCCTTTTATAACATGAGATATTACCATTACGGATAACTCGTAATCCACAATCACCAACATTGGCAATCTTCAGATTCCCATTCTTTTCAAGCATAGCAATGATGCTTCACGTAATCACAGACAATAAATTGTTGAGACATATATATTGTGGTAGAATAGTTTAAAAATTAAAATGCATACCAATGTTTGATCTTTTTACTCCAAATTGGCAACCTAAATAAAAGACTAAAAGAGGATAAACTTACACAGTTGCTGAGCCTGTAGAGAATGTAGCAGCATGTGCTTTCCTTATAAGAATTTGAGGATCATTATTCACCTACAAAATCCACCAATATTCAACGAATCAACATGTTTGTTACTTTGTTACCAAACAACATACATATAACCATTCTTATTGAATTACAGCTAAAATATTGAAAGATTAAAAAAACATCGTTCTAAATTTCAAAAGAATGAAAGTAAAATTCTAGCAAATATTAATGTTATTTTCGGAATAATCATAATCAGTATCTGCGTTTAGGTTACGGTACCTCCTCATCTTGTACAAAATTATAAGCATTAGCCATCAATTCACGTGGGAATAATGAAGGATCTACATCCTCTTCAGCCCAACTGTGAAGCATGACACAAAAACATGTTGAGACAAATTATCACAAGACATGATCTCAATATGATACATAACAACACCATCTAAATTTATAACTGAATAACAAAGTCAAAGTTTATTCTGGGTGTCATTTTGCGTTTGTTTAATGATAGTAATGCCTTGTTTGGATAAACAATTTAATTGAACACTTTTTATCATATAAGCTAATAATATTTATTTATCATATAAAAGCTTAGACCCTCTGGTCACTATTATAAGCAAAAAACTACTTTTAGATTGATCGACTAAATGATGTATCTGGTCTATAATATTATAGACAAGATACATCAGTTGTTCAATGAATCTAAAAAGTAGTTTTTTGCCTATAATACTGACCGAAGGGTGTATATATAACCTATTTCTATTCTACAACAAAATATAAAACAAAGTCAGACTGTTTTCAATTTTTCATATAAGCTGTTTTCATAAGCTATCTTAGAGAGTCTAAAGAAATAAGCTCAAAACCGTTTATAGACTTGTTATAAGCTGTTTTGGTAAGTACTTCTACTAGGAAAAAACCAGATAGTGAATTAGTGAGTAACTAGCTTACCCAGAGACACCATCAGCAACAGCAATAACTCCACCATTATAGTTACTCACAAAGAAAGCATCTTCCCCACCTTTCTCAACCTTCACAAACACCACAACTTTAGGAAGTAACAAATACACACAAAAAAAAAACATGTAACTTATGTTAACTATAGAATTACTACTACCTTTTTTGGATGTGGAATAAGGCAAGTCCCAACAGAAAATGAAACCTCTGATGACCTATAAAGTAAAACCAAAACCCAATTTTAATATAAACCTAAAAAAGTATTAACTATTAAGCATTAATAGTAAAACAAAAAATGAAGAGATTACTAACCTAATTACAGGGTTAAGTTCTGAAGAATGAGAAGAAGAGAAAACTACTCTTTTCCTTCTCTTAGCATTTTCATCAATAGAAGATATGTAATGAATGAGTGGCTGAGATTGACAATGAGAATTTGACACCATTACAGCTCTTAATATTGAAATAGCCATTCCTTACCACTTCACCTTCAACTCCCTCTATCCTTCACATTCACACACTGCCATGAAAATCAAAATTTATCATGATTATTCATATATTAAACATAATATATAAATATTTAAATTCATTAATTAAACAACAAGCACCAGTGGTCTAGTGGTAGAATAGTACCCTGCCACGGTACAGACCCGGGTTCGATTCCCGGCTGGTGCATAAGTTTTTGTTTTTTGTTTTTTGTTTTTTTGTATTTATTTATAATATTAATTATTTTTTAATTAAAAAAAGTAGTATTTATTTCTTCGTGATTCTTGCACTCTTCTTCACTTTCATATTTCAAATTGCAATAATGAACAGTGCCACCATTGATTCAATCGAAGGTATTATTTTTTCTTTTATTTTTATTTTTCTAAGAAAAAAAAAATCAATTGCTTCATGAATTGATTTTATTTTTGTTCTTTATTGGTAGAAAACGGAAACGGAAGCGATTCAGACGTGAATTCCGATGATGCTACGGAATACTACCAACCAATATCCGCCGTCGACGACGACGGAAGCTCAGACGGAGAAAACGCGAATGATTTCCATCAAATTCCGAATGGTTACACTGCGCACGGTGGAGCGGAGAACGGGATCTCGACGCTGGATCTGAACGACGACGGGATGAAAAGCAGCGACGAGGAGGAAGAGGAAGAAGAAAGGAGCGGAGAGGAAGTTGAAAATGAGATTCAGAGAGCGTTGAGGGAAGAGGAGAGAAGAAGGATTGCGCCGTTGACGGCGGAGAATGCGACGAGGGTGATGGAAGCGATGCGGGGGATTTCGTTTGTTGGAGAAGCTCCGAGATGGGTTTCGGATGTTCCAGAGGAGCGTTGGATTGATCAGATTCGTAGACGGAGACAATTGCCGAATGCTTGAAGGAAAAAATTTATATGCAGATTCATGATATTTTCTTATTATGAATTTCTCTTATTTTTACTCGTTATTTACTCGGAGCTCGTTTGGATTAGCTTATTTTAAAGCTTATATAGAACAGCTTATGCAAATAAATAAGTTTTTATGTATTATTTATAAGTTTTTAAGGTAGTTTATGAAAAACCCGTTTTTGAAGATACAATTTTCGTTAGTGAGAGTTTATAAATTAAAATAAAAGCTTATTTATTTACATAAGCTATTTTTCATAAACTCAAACCAAACGTGGTTCAAATGTGAAACGAGTATAAGCACTTACCATATATAAATGTATGCTATAAGCTATTTTCATGTTTTTCTTGAAAGTTCTCACAAATAATAATGTCACTAGATAAATTCAAGAGCAAGTTTTACATAGATAAACTCAAATAATTCAATTCAAACGAGTTTATAAATAATGTGGGAATACTTCAACAATTGTTTCATCTAAATTTTATTGGTACAAAGATTAGAGATGTTAACTGAGCAAAGCAGATAAGGTGTACAACATTCTATAAGATTACATAAAGAAACTCAAATGCTAAGCAACGATATCAAACACTGATCTAACTTTGTTCAAAGTAGTATTTATTGGTGGATTAATTTTTTAACTTCAAAACTGGCATTCAAATCTGACTGAAGCTGGTCTTTGCTCGCAGAAGCTCCACGTTCCGTCTGTTCTCTCTTCGATTTAGCTCGCACACATTTTCTCAAGGAAAAAAAATGCAATATTGTAGTTGCTTGTATTGGAAGCCATATAAGTAGAGCAAGGTCCTGCAGCTTTCTTAAGCACCTATGTTCTCAATATCAGTACCTTTGTCCATTCTTTTGACAATTCCAGCAATTACCTGAAGAGTCCAGAGAAAATAAAAGTTAGCCGAATTATAAAACTAGAGGTCTCCGTTGAGATTCAAGAACACGGATAGTATAGGCTGCGTAAACTTTCTACCTTTCCAGGTCCCAATTCATAGCTTTTCTTCAGCCCCTTGGATAGAAGAGTCTTTACTGTTGTTTCCCATTGAACAGGGGAAGTAACCTGCCAATTGCATTAGAAGTGCAATTATTTACCACTCATGTCTTTTGCGTTGGATAGAAACAAGTATCACCAGCATACCTGTCGTGCCAATATCTTCTTTATTGTGTCAGGATCTGTATGTGGCAGAGCATTTACATTGGAAATGACTGGTATTCTTGGGGTTCTAATGTCTGTTGATGCTAATGCTGCTTCCAATCTTGACACTGCAGGTTCCATAAAACTGGTATGGAAAGCGCCTGCAACAGCTAGGCGCACCTGTCACCGTGAGGAAAAGGCATTATTACTTGGCAAAAGGTGGTGTAAAAAAGAGAAGTTAAGGTGCAAATTTCATACAGTCATTCGAGCCTTGAAAGACTTTGCTTTGGCTTCCACTGCTTCTATTCCTTTTATGCCTCCAGAGACAGCATAGTTTCCCTACCAAAATATAATACAATCAATTTGAAAGATGTTATTTATCATGATTTTAGAAACAGAATTTTGCCTAAGGTTGTTAAAAGCCAGATCCACAAGAACCTTACTGGACATAGGTAATTGGCAATCTGAACCTTCTCAGCTTCAGGCACTTCCTGATTGGCTGCATCACACAACTGCTGGACCTTCTCTGAGTCCAGTCCTACCACACTAACCATGGCACCTCTAGTAGCATCAGCAGCATCCTGGATAAAGAACAATGGTTACTCACATGAATGCAAATTACTATCCAAAGAAGTTTGTGTAAATGTAACTGTGCAAGTCATACAAGAAAGTAGAAACTAAACCAACTACCACAGATTACCTGCATGGCTTCACCCCTTAGTTTCACCAATTTCAGTCCATCTTCAAAGCTTACAAATCGAATTAAATACATGGGTCAAGAGCATGTAAATCAAGACAAAAAAAGTGAAACTATAAGAAAAACAACTCAAAGGACATTTCTGTGAATCAATTTATGTGCAAAACCACACAGGGAAGATACTTCTTCGTTCACCATATGCTACAAGCTGAAAACAAACAGGCAACTTCTCATAGATGGTATACTAAAAACAATAAAACCATTTACTAGATTGTAATGACTGATGTGATTTAAAACTATAAACCTTAAATGACTCATACTGAAACCCCCGTGGTTGGGTCACTTACACATATCCATTTGGTTTTCCTAATTCCATTGTCATGGTAAAAGGCCACGTACGCGCCATAAGTACAAATTTCTCTCTTTTCAAATATTTCTTGAAACGTTGGGAAAAATATGAAAAACGGAGGCAATGAAAGGAGAAGCAATAGAAAATACATGGTAATTAATAATAGTTACTGTTGTCAACTCACCTGAAAGCCCCAGCAAATGCCAGAGCAGTATATTCTCCTAAGCTCAAACCACATGAAACATCAACAGAATCAATAATCTGATCACCTCCCTCACGTGCCCGAAGTAGCTCAACAGCAGCAAGACTTGTGACATACAGGGCAGGCTGAAAAACCAGAGAATTAGATGGTAAAATTACATTTATGCCTCTATGGCCTTTATAAACAACAAATTTCATGGAGAACAGAGTGATGTATGCATTCTAGTATTCAAAAGATCTCTATATACTATCATACAGATGTTTGCCTCTTTATTCTCTATATTTTTTTCAAATCTTGATTGCAGAGGAGGTCTAAGGTCTGGTGAGGAGGTAACGGAGTGCATAAGTGCAGACAATGTGGTCTAATTAGACTCCTATTTCGTTAATAATGCAAACAGAAAAAAGTTTTGAATAATTCAGAGAGATTTCGAGATAAATGCTCTCTCTCAGGGAACTTGAAACATCATTAAACCATGTAACCAGCCCTGTCTAATATTAAAAGGCTTGGCTGCTGTTGTTATAATATTTCCAATTGGGTGAAATATAAGAGCTAAAGGCACAAATCAATATTTGAATTTGACCCTGAAGTGATCCACAAGAAGTGATTTCCATTGATTCAACTTCTAATCGTTAAACTAATATTTTCTTGATCAGTTACTCTGATTACAAACCAACTCATATTACACTGTTATAGCATATTGATCTATAGTTTTAAATCAACTATACATGATTAACAAGCATGAACCAATGACTCTCAGATCTCAAATTTCTGGCGTACTACGTAAGCTATCATTTATGCACATAAAAATGATACTTGCTTTTGACTTTAATGTAACAGAAGTCGAAGGAATCTTTTGTAACTAAACATAGACTATCTTAAGTAAATAATTGGCACATAAATAAAAACTAGCATTATTCTTAGTTAAGTAAGAGCCAATAGTAGAAGTTTTTATTATTATTAAATACGGCAAATCATCAATATGAGTTCATAACATTATTCAACTACATTTTATATCATCCATCTAACACTGAGGATATGTTTGGATATTAGTGATGAGTGGAATGCCATAGAATTATCGTGCATTGTTTACATATTTTATGATAATCAGAATAATAACTTCCTTTCTGTTGTTTGACAGGATAACAACTTCCTTTCTGTTGTTTGCGAAGCGGACTTAATGCCATAGAAATCTCGTACATTGATTTCATCTTAATCTAATTATCTACATTGTTAACATTTTTTTAACTGCAAAATAGGCTCCGTCTAATTTCACGCTGTTCCATCATATCATATTATAAACGATCTAAACAATGTCCACCAAAAGTTGCTCCACTCATTTTCACTTCATTCACCCTTCCACCTCAATAAAACAATAGTCTAGCATATATCAAACAATAACCTTGATTCCTAATTTATACCAAACATAACAAAAGCCTTGAAACATACCTGACTAATAACCGTTGAATTCAGTTTTTCCTTCGGCCCATTAATGCATACATCAAGAAGATCAAACCTAAACACATAATACAAAACAAAACATCTTAAAAAATTAATCTTGATAAAAAATAGTTGTAATTGAAAGTAATAATTATTACTAAGTACCCCAAAATCTCATTTGCTTTCTTGTACAAAACTGCAGCAGAAGGAACACTCTGAGCTTCTTTTCCCATTCCAACAGCTTGTGCACCCTACAATAAAATCAAATCATTCCCAGTTCCAATTTGAATCAAAATTCATCCTTTTTCGCAATGCAATGCGGAAATTGTACCTGGCCAGGGAATAGAAACGCATTGGATACTTTATAATCAGCTATGGAAGCTTCATGGATGGAAGATTGAGACCCAGTGGAGATGGTGGCGAAAACCCTAGATTTAGGGAAAGTATGGTTTTTGAGAGTGTGGGTTCCATGTGGGAAGAAGATAGGGGAAAAAGAGGGGAGAGTGAGAGAAGAAGACATTGTAGAGATGGAAAAGGAAGAAGGGTTTTGGAGAATTCGAGAATGGTGAAAGAAATGTTGCATTCAGATGTTGTTGGATTTAGAGGTTTTGTTACAGTGATGACGGAGGTTACCAAGTGTTTTTGTCTTGAAAAAGAAAAAACCGGCCAACTACTTTACTACTAAGAAAATGTAGGTGAGTTTTAATGCTTTTGAACCATTAGATCAATCTTACATTCTATACTGAACCAAACATATGTGCACACCCATGAATGAAAAAGTACAGAAAAAAAAACTTTCAGATGTGGAGAGATCAAAAAGGGAAAGAGCTCTACCATAATTTTCGTCTTCTCTTATGCTAATGTTGATTATAGTATTAGAGTACAGTGAATAAGCCATAGTTAGTTAATATATAAACTATGGTTAGTTAGTTGATTAGGTAGTTAAGAGTTAGTCAGATTAACGAACTCCTATAAATAACTCTCGTCATTGTACTATTTTTATATCTTTTATTCGTTTTTATCTTTGTGATGACTTTAGAGAGAATTACACAATCTATCTTTCCATTGTATGTGATCTAGAACCATGGAATCCTTTGATTCATAACATATAGTTTAGTGAATTTTCAGGAATCAATCCTTCATGTTACTATTGATCATTCCTACCTCATTGCTTGTCTATTTTGGTAATGGTATCAAGATCTTCTGGCATATTTAGAGAAACTTTCTTCGGTGCTTTATCCTGATCTAGTGGCTCTTGCAATGATGCTTCTTGAAGTTAATATGAATTCTCCATTGAATTTGCTTGCCGCTTGGTTTTATGAGAATTGTTGGTGCATGATATTATGTTAGAGTTATGCAATGATGGGGAAAGCAAATTCAACAGTTCCATTATAGCTACTGTTGTATCACCTTAATCCAAAAGGAAAACATGGTTCTCTAGTCTAATCCAATATAAATTAATGTTCCACTAGCTTCACACCAAACACACTATTTTCAACATTCTAACTTTACTGATGGTGCTTTATTATGGGATCCGGGTTGTGCTAACAGTTTTTACTGTGCCAATGGATCATCACAATTCAAACAATAGCTTACCTTCCCAACGTACTCGGGATGTTCTCTTGTTTATCGGAAGGTTCAATTGACTTGGAAGCCACTTCGGTAGATACTACTATATTCCCCAACAACACTGCCTTAAATTCAATCTTGAAGACAAAGTTAATTTTACCGGGGGAGTAATGTTATAATCCAAAATAGTAAATGAAACACGTGTCACTTGATTCAATAATTAAGGAAATGAAACTAACAAGAAAATATTTTCTTAACCTTGGAAGAAGGGGTATGAAGAATATTGAAGAAGTCACTCATCTCTTTGCTTTGTAGTCTCTTATAGAATAATGGCTTAAGTCTTAGACTTAGTATTCTTCTATCTTTTCCTTTCTTTTTATGTACAAAGAACATAAACTTTAACTGAATTCTCATCCATCACATTGTTAATTGCGGGAACCCTTACAAATGACTCCAAGAATTTGATGGAATATGATCGTACTTGATCAGAAGATGGTTGTCGATGCGGTGGTTTGAGCAATTTGCGTTGACTGAAACAGCGACAGAGAGGAGAGGGTGTACCTGCAGACACTGACGCTCAAGTCAGTATTGAGTCGGAAACGGGTGGGTTTAAGGTTAGAAAGAGAATGCACCTTTAGGGACTGCTAAGAGTCCCCTATTTATAGTGTGGAGATGCAGGTCCCGTTGTTTGAGCACACATGGGGTTTGACGGTTACACATTCGTGGAAATCGTAACCGTCAAACGAGATTCGCTGGGCACATTTTGGGAGACGTTACCAGTAATTTAAACTGGTCTCCTGTAGTGCTTCGAGCATTTCCCTCACGTAGGGGTGTGCCACGAGTAATGGTCCAAATGCAGGATTTGAGTTTTTATTGGGTTGAGCCTGTGTTAATGGGCCTTATGTGTTTGCTCGGTCCAGAATAAAATATAGTCCATAAAATTGTCACCATTTTTGGCATAATAAAGAATATTTTGTGTTTCCTTCAACAATTTTTTTTTGAATATTTTGTCTCTTCGGTTATAATTGAAGAGATAATAAATATGTCTCCCTTTGTCCATGTGAGTTTAACTCAATTGACAGGGACAATGCATTATAATATACATGGACATGGTTCGAACCTTGGGCATCTCACTTACTCACCTTTAATAGATGAATTTCTAACCATTAAACTATTGGACAAAAAAAACATGTCTCCCTTTGTCTCGTAACATGTCATTCTAGGCAAACAAAAGAAGTCTCATAATAAAATATTAATATTTTTTTTCCTATAGTATTGTTTATTACTTATTTCTATCTCTATTCAAACTTTTTAATTTTTCTTTCTTATGATATTAATAAATGATAATTTTGTAAAGTAAATCATAGTTCTCTTTTCAATGCAAAATTGATTCGAGCTGGTGGGATTGCAAATTAGTGTTTAACTTGAGATATCCAACATGGTTTTTTACTATAATAAACAATTGTTTCTTGCTATTTTTTTTGATTGGGCCAAGGCCTAATCTAGATTCGGAATATGGGTCTGACCCAAATCTCATGTAGGGAGGACTATATCATGAACACGTTCTAAATTCTACTAGATCACGGTCTGAACCGTTAATCTGAATCGTCCAGTCTAAATTCAATGTTGTGTATGTCAAGATAATTACAAGTTTTCCTTGAGGACATATGTCGAGGTGAAAACCTAAGTGCCAAAGACCATATTTCTTCCTTATAAATACTAATACACAATGTTAGGTCAAGTATCTCACTCTTTACCCTAATGTTTACTTATGATGGAATACCATATGATGTTTTTAGCTATGTTTTTAGTTATTTTCTTTGCATTTGAAGGCAAATTAGAAGTCAATTAGAGGAGTTATCAATGATTTGAGGAACTTTTCGTATTGATTTCATTCGAGTCATTGTAATTCAGTTTTATCCTAAGTCATGCAACTCCATAGGTGTTTTAAGTCTTTTTAGAGAGAAATCATGTAAATCGGCAAAATAAGACATCAAGTGTAGGATCGAGGATACGAAAATTGAAGTTCATCAGAGAAGGCTGAAGCCACTAGTAAAGTTGTTTCAGACCTCTTAAAAGGTCAATTTTGTAAATGAGGTCAAGTATACAACTTGGATCTCAAGCATTGTACTTGTCAAGAAATCCAATAATAAGTGACGCATGTTGGTGGTTAACTATTCCTATCTTAATAGGGTCTATCCTAAAGATGCCTACTCCTCTCAAACATTGATAAATTAGTTGATCTCTCGTTTAGATTTAAACTGATATCATTTATGGATGTGTACTCTGGTTATAACCAGATCCCCGTGGACCTTAAAGACCAAGGAAAGACGACCTTTATGACCCAAATAGAGAATTATTCCTATAAGGTAATGCATTTTTTTCTTAAAAACGCTGGAGCAACTTACCAAAGAATGTTGAATAAGTTATTCAAAAGCCATACTGGGACATGCTAGAAGTATACATGGATGACATGATTGTTATGTCAAAAGAAGAACTTGACTCAATCACGCACTTAGAGCTCGTATTCTCTGAAGTCTAGAAATACAACATGCGCCTCACCACCAAACGAGGCATTGAAGTAAACTCAGACAAAAAAAAAAGTGGTAGACATGGCCGCACCATAGACGAAGAAAGACATTGAAGGAATCCTAAACTAAAAAGTAATTATTGTTGAGCATTGAATTTGATGAAAATATTTAACGAGAGCTTTAATTTTTTTAATCAAGTCCTTGAACTATTAATTAACTTATAAGTTATAATCAGGTCCCTTCTATACTTTTAAATAATTTTTAAATCCCTAAAATTTCAAATAATATGTATTTGACCCGATTCAAAACTTGAATACATATTATTTAAAATTTAGGGGTTCAAGTAAAAAAATAGTTTAAGAAAAATTACAAATCAGTAATAAATATAGGGATGTAATGTAATTTTAATTTTTATGTTCCAAAATCTGTTTAAAAATACTCAAATAATTTAGGAACTTGTTCAATAATTAAACCTTTACTTCCAAACAAAACTATTCTAGATCTAGATTCTTCTTTCTGCCATTCTATTGCAATTTTTGGCTTCTCTTAAAAGATAATATCTTTGTAGCAACAGTAAATAAACATAAAACAGAAAAGTTGATTGATACACAGGAGTACACCATATTTGTCAGGAAAAAGTGTTACATTACATGTACCGACCATGCATGCTTTTTTTGTTTTTGAAAGATACTGACCATGCATGTTATCATCCCATTGTACAATCTTCCCCATATCTCAAAAAAGAAAAAAAAAACCGAAATCTTCCCCTCAACAAAATAAACGGAAGTAGTAAGGGGATTTTTGTTGTGTCGAAAAAAAAAAGTACAGGGGATTTTTGTGACTACGGTAATTCTAATATATACCTTTAAAAAATATTCAATTTTTTTATATATTATGTTCAATAAAATAGTAGATTATATAATATAAAAAGGTTATAATGTTCAATAAAATAGTAGATTACATAATATGAAAAAATTATAATATTTTATTAACGGAGAAATTTATCTGTTATATCATGTCAACTTGAGAATTATAGCTTGAAATATTTTTTAGTAATAGAAGAAAAAAGAGCACCAAAGAGAAAAAGAAAACAACTAATCCATAGAAAAAGGTTTTGACTTGATTGAAACCGAAATCACCGTTAATATAAGCATACGATATATTTATCTGTATCAACATCTTATTTTGGTTGAATATATCTTCATTTACTTGATATTTAAAAAGATTTTGAAACGAATTTTATTCATATACACAGTTAGTCACTTAGCTTATTTTAAAAGTTTGATTCATTAACTTCAAAATCCATCAATGTGGTCCTTTAACTTATTTTAAAAGTTTAGTTTGAGATCTTATCTTTAAAATGGTTCAATTTAGTTTCATCATTTATGAAACTTAGCGCAATTTGGTGCTAAGTTATGACACCTTAATCCTTTGATTTACGTAAGTTAATACAACTTTATCCCTCAATATATAGACATAAATCACATAATAATATATTTTCATAAGTTAAGGGACTAAGTTAACATTAAGTTGCATAAGTTTTTTTTTGTCATGTAGCATGGTGGCCAGAGTTCACATAATTTAATTATGGAGAAGTGGAGTGTCCGGGGTTCGAACCTCGGCTCCTACATATAATGTGCAATATCCCTACAAACTGAGTTAAGCTCACGGGGACCATTTAAGTCGCATAAGTTAAGGAGAGCAAAGGTGGACCTTTGCCGTTTTAAGTAAAAAAAAATGAATTTTGTAACAGTGAACAATGAAGAACAAAAATAATCTTCTATTAAAATTTACTCAAAATAAGAGGATATATCGTTGGACCAAGTTTATATTAGACAATCCCGAAATTTATAATATGAATTATCCTATCCTCATCTAAAGGTTGAAATGTACCAACCCCAATAACCATAGAGTTTGATGATTGCAAAGAATTCGAGTCCGTTATAGCAAAATTGAAAGGAAAAATTATTTTTGAAATAGAAATCAACCAAACAACTCTACCTTTATTTTACCACCGGGCAAACCCATTTGGATTGGTATTGACTTAGGACCTGAAAGTATGTCCTCCTCAAAGTTTTAAGTTCGATTCTCTTCGATTTGAGTGAGTTAATTTAGCTTCTTAAAAAAAATAAAACAATTTAATTGAAATTCTCAATAGCAACTTGAACTTCATGTAGTCCATTTCATGCTTCATGTGTCAAACCACTCTCCATTATATTCTTCAAAAATGCTTTGACATTGATTTCAGATGATCCACCTTTCTTTATTGCTAGCTGACATAAAAGTTGAAGCTCTTTTGCTCTTTTTCTCAAATCCCTTCCTAAATCAAAATCCAAATCCATTAATTTCTTTATCAACACAACAATGTTCTCTCTTCTCACCAAAGTATCAAACTTATCATCCTTTTTCACTCTCCACCCAATTTTCCAATCCTCAACTATAATCTTACTAATTAGTGGTTGATCCAAAACAAGTGGAAATGTTAAAAAAGGAACCCCAGAAAAAACACCTTCAATAACAGAATTCCAACCACAATGTGTCCAATAACCACCTATAGAAGGATGTGACAATACCCTCAATTGGTCACACCATGTCACAACAAACCCCATTTTCCCACACATATGTTTCAATCTATGAGTCTCGTCGCGCGCTACCCACAAGAACCGAACATCGCTATCGTGCAATGCAGCTGCAATTTCATCCATTTGTGTTCTTGAAACCGATAGATAACTGCCATATGAAATGTACAAAACGGAACCATGGGGTTGGAGATTTAGCCAATCAATGTAACTTTGGGCAACACCATTGTTAGCAGCATTTAGAGAATGTGATTTGTGACCAAGATTAAAGTAAGGTATGTTTGGACCAATTGAGTAAATGGGAATTGTGAGCTTTGATTTTAAGGCATCAATTACTTGAGGTTCAAGCTCATAAATTGAAGGTAGTAATAGATATTGTGCTTTGAGAATCCATTGACAACTTTTGAGAGACCATTGCAAAATTTGTTGGTTGTTCTTATCAAGAAGAGGAATATCTGCTAGATGAACCCAAGAATTTGATGGAATATAATCTATAAAACTTTCACCATTTTCTGCATAACAAAGAATAATTTGTGTTTCTTCAATTATGATTGAAAAGATAATAAATACTTCTCCCTTTGTCCTATAACATAAGTCATTCTAGCCAAAATAAGTGTCTTGTTTTTTATGTCATGATGTTTGAATAAATCATTGATATATTTTTTTTGTGGTGGCCGGGGTTTGAGCCTCAGATCTTGCATATATTATACATTGTCCCTACCAACTGAGCTAAGCCCACGAGGACGACTGATATTTCTTTTTCTATTAGTATGATGTTTCCTATTTTTTTACAAATATTATACCATTTACTATCTACTTTTGTAAAACATTATTATCTTCAAAAAAATTTAAAATTATTTTCGAAAATTTTGAAATATATATTTCAAAATTTTTATTTCGACAAAAAAAATTCAAATTATTTTTGAAAATTTGGAAATATATATTTTTTGAAATTTAAAACAGATTTTTTTTCGAAAAAGAAGTTTTTTAAATTTTCTCAAAAAAAAAATCTGAAAAATATTTTTATTTTTAAAAATCTGGATACAAATTTAGGAAAATTCAGATTTTCTCTGAATTTTTTTTTTGATTTTTTGAAAAAAATCCAATTTTTTTCGTTTTTTTTTTAAATTGATTTTTTTTCTTATTTTTAAAATTAATTTTATACCAGAGACCACATCTAGGAAACAAAGTGTGCCTAATCATGTTGCGAAGAACTTTGGGAGTGTCTTCTAGATTTGTGGAGTTAAAAGTGTGGTCTTTACTCATACAATAATAAATAGCTTTTTGAAGTAAGTTATATATTCTCTTTACAATACAAAATTAATTGCATTTTTAAATTTGTGTGATATATTTTGCATTTTTAAATTTATGTATACATTAAAGTGACATTATATTAATTGCATTCTTAATTAATTTATAATTAGGTCCCTCCTTGACTTTAAATATGATAGTGATAGAACCAAGTATATAGATCTAAAATAGTAGTGATAGAACCAAGTATATAGATCTAAAATAGTTTTGTTTGAAAACTAAAGGTTTAATTGGTTGACAAGTACCTAAATTTGGGACGTGCTTGAAGATAGCAACACCATTGATATATTAAGAACTAGTGGTGTACAACAAATGAGGGGGGAGGGGACCAAACCAAACCCATAAAAGATCTTAACAAAATTTATAGGAAGGAAGACCCTGCCTAATTTTAGCTAAGTCATCCCAAATGTTAAAGAGGGAGATTATAATAATATTTACAAGATAGTAATATTATTTTTACCATAAATACAAAGACAAAAAAAGTTGATTGAAATATACATGACAATTATTAGGAACATGTTTTAGACGTACTGGCCATGCATATATCATCATGTTGTACTTGTTGTAATAAGTGATATTCTCTTTTTTTATTGAATAAAAAGGGTATTCTCTTTTTGTTTGAACAAAAAAACTATTATCTTGTAAGAGATAATAAGTACTATTTTGTAAATACATTTCTATGGCTTAGTACATTTTTTTTTGAAGGAATGGTTCAGTACGTCGTTATGAGTTTTTCAAAAATAGACATGTGTATTTTTCAAAACCAAAAACAGACATGTGTATTTTTCAAAAACTTTTGGGGAAGATAAGTAAGGATCATTAATTTTGATGGAGTTCTTGAAATCACTTTTAAATGAGTTTTTACAAAACTGTGACAAACATATATTACATAGAAATTATGCAAAAAATACATGTAAGTTTATGAAATATTTGTTTAGAATTTGACTTATAATATAAAGCATTGAATCGTAACTAAATGATAATCAACTCAATCATATCATGATCCTTTATTTAAAATTTTATAAATATTTGGAATGAAAGAAATAAACGTATTTTCAAGCATGACGAACAAACATTGATTAAATTATTATAGAAAATCAAGCTTTTAGCATTTAAGTGGTTGAAAACGCGAAATACACAACTTTCGCTTTTAATTATCATGTTTAATGGCTAAATCCTCTGATGTGTTTGGGAGCAACTACTTAGCTTGCTTTTTCAGTGTCTTTGTTTCTTATGTATCATCTTGATTTTGTTGTTGTTTTTGTAAACTTTGTCGTCTATGTCTTTCTGGCTCACTTCGTGTTGGGAAGCCTTGGTTTTCAATTAATTAATATCATTTTGGCTTTTTCAAAAAAAAAATTCTAAAAAGTATTTGATATTAGTGTTTGTTTTAGAATATTTCCTCCATCTCACAATAATTGTCTCTTTAGCATTTTTTTCTTTTTCTCAATATAATTGTCACTTTAGAATACCAATGCAACATTTATTATTTTTTTCCATTATTATACCCTTATTTATTGAATTTCATCCAACTTAATTACTCCACTAACTACAATTAATAAGAGTATTTTAGTAAATGATGTTAATTTTACCATTGAAATCAACACAATTAATCATTTCCTTATTAATCGTGCACAAACTTTAAACGACTATTATTTAGATTATTTAGAGACGGAGGAGTATTCAATTTTATCTATCTTAACTTTTATATGCTTCAATTTATTTGTACCCGACAAAAACTAATACTCAACTAAAACAAGACATTTTTATATTAGAGACAATTTAACCTCTTTATTATAATAAGTCAAAGACAAATTTGTCTTTGTATAAAATGTCATAACTAATTTGGTAAAAATTATGAGAGATTAAATTGAGTCTATATAAAAAAATATTATCGAACAAAACATTTGTATAAACTCAGAAAAAAACTTTGATTGTTTTTTGACAAAGGAGAAGAAATGTGCACAGAGATTGCATCCATACCTAAATGCTTGCGTTGTAGGAAAATATGGAAAAATTGCACCCACAGCTTCGACGTAGACGATGTCCAGAACGCAGCCACCGGAATATTCCTCCGGTTTCCAACACGAACTGCCCAAAATAGAAAATTATCGCAGATGATAAATGTTGACGGCCGCAGCTGAAGTACAAGCCGATCAAGTAACCGCTCGAACGGTGCTTCCATTTCAGTCATAACAGCTTCAACAACATCTATAAATTTGTCACCAACAACGTTAGGGATGGTTTCAAATCTGATGTTATCGGGTTTTGGTTCGGAGTTTATTAGGGTTAGCCATTCTTGTGTGACAACGAAGGTTACAAGGATGTTGGGATTATTAGAGACAAGTAATTTGCTGAAGTTCATCATAGGGTTTATGTGTCCTCTTGATGGGTATGGAACCACTAACACATGGCTCATGGTTAGGGTTTTGGGTGATTGTGGATCTTGAAGTTGAAACTCCATGATAATGGAATTTGAAGGAATGGTGGTGGTTTTGGTTTGGTTTTGTGTAGTAAGGGTAGATGAATTTGTGTATGAATGTGTGGTTTACTAGTACAATGAATGTGTGGTTTTCCAGTACAATGAATGTTTATTTCTTATAATCAACGACAACTTTTGTCTTTTACACTATACCAATTTCAGCATTATATAAGGTAATAATAATTGAAGGACATTTAATTAACAGAGATGCTCAAGTTGAGTTGAGTTAAGGGTTTCTAGATATAGGGAATATTTTATGGTGTACAAAGGGGTGTGATTACGATTACTTTTTAGGACAACCAGTACAATTGTCTACTAAGGTAATTTAGGTTCGTCTTGTCTACTTCTTGTGGATGAATCACGGAAGTACGAAGATTACTCTCATAAATAATCAATGACAACTTTTGCATACCCTACTTGATTATCAATCATCAATCATCAATTTTGTTTCTGAAAAATTATCAAGGTAGTTACTCTTTTTGTCTCCTTTTGTTATTTATTTATCTATTTATTTTACTTCTTTAGTGCTTTTTTATTTTTTACCAAGGCACTTTTTTTTGTTTAATCTGTTGTTTTTCTTTACATTTCAATTGCTCCAACATCCAGTTTTTGCATGTCCATGGAGATAATGATACAGTTTATGATTACATGTTTTGGATTAGTATGAATGTTATAGATATAGGCAGACTTTGATATAACGTTTTCAGCGTGGTTGCCTAATTGTCACAATGATTGTGTGTATGCAAGGAATCTTTTATATGTTTTGTTATGAAGATTTTGAAATGCAACATGACTATACTATCATAAATTAATGCAAAAAAGCATTGAATCTTTGGTGAAGGCAAAAGAGGCTGCTCCTTATATATCCCACTGCTAATTTGGGACATACATTTATGACAGTGTTCATTATGTATTGTCTATTTTTCTTTTGCATGAGACAAACAAAAATATATTAATATTTTAATGTAGAAAAGAGGCACCAAAAACAACCGCATTTATTTCCATTCACTTCTATCTCTTATCTCTTCACTTTTTTCTTCTCTTCTCTTATCTATCTATTCTCTTATTACAATTAAAGCTTGTAAGGTCAAGCTACCATTTAACCCTAATTTTTTTTTCCCTTCAAAGCATTCAAAAAGACGTAATTGTCTTTCATTGCTTTCCATTATGACGAATTTGTCTTTCTCCGTAACTTTTTATTAAATGATATTGAGTAAATTACACTTCTCTTCCCCTCAAAGATGCTTAATTTACATTTCCCTCCCTTCTTATGTTAAAATATACACTCCCCTCCCCTCTTATTGAAAACATATTAGAAAATATTACACTTCCCTCCCTTGAGAGAAGCTTGAATTAAATTTCGCTCCCCTCTTAAGTTAAAATCTACACTTGAGTCCCTCAATAATTTTTTTTATTTATAATAATCTAGCAAAAAAATAATCTAACACACTTCAAAGAAAAATAGCATTGCGGGTTCATTTTAATATAATCAAATTTGGAATACATATATTTCTCTATTTTTTATTCAGAATTTCATTAACATATAGTTTTAAACCCTATTATAAAATATGAAACAACTCAAAATAAAATTAAAATATGTGAAAAATTACTAAAGTCGCTTCAGTATGGTTATTTAAAAGTGAATTTTATACTCTAAATTATAAAATTGACAACAAAATATTTAAATTTAATTGTCATTGACATTTAGATTATAAAGAAACAAATTTATATTTTTTAAATGGTGATTCAAAATTAATATATATTATAAAAATATTTATTTACGTTAAAATAGATGAAAATGTAGTCCATATTTAATTATTAAGGGATGAAGTTGTAATTCAAGCACCTTATAGGGGAGGGGAGTATACATTTTACTTTTCAAGGGAGGGGATTGTATATTTTAACATAAGAAGGGAGGAGAGTGTAATTCAAGCATCTTTGAGGAGAGGGGAGTGTAATTTACTCAATGATATTTAACAATGTGTCATAGTTAGTTGTGTCATAATGAACTTTAACGTGCTTTTATAACATGCGATTAAATATTTGAAATTTGAATTCAAAATTATTCTTTCCCTCCCAAATATACGAATTACGCATCCGCCCATTCCTCTGTAAATTCATATATTTTCCTTTGGTATCTCTCATTTGTCAACTCACAGTATTTTGTTGTTAATCTCTCATTTGTGTAATGACTGATTGTAAAATGGAGACATTGTTTTCATATCATTGCTTGATCGGTATTCATCCGCTTCATATTTTTATTTTATTATTACTTTTTCGTATTTTAATTTCTTCTAATGTTGCTAACATTTAATCTTATATGTTTTGATGCATTAGCACCTCTAGATCTACATCCGATAACTGATTTGGACAAGGTGATAAACAAATTAAGGATCAAATATAGAACATACTACGTGGAGTTTGATGCAGGCTTGCGAGATTATATGTTTTGTATTTTAAATTATTCGTCCATGATGATGCACATATTTGTATATCTCTTTTCAAAATTGGTTTTGACAAAAAAATCGTTTGTGTTCAGGGTGTTGCAATACTATCAAATATGTTTGCTCGAGATTTTGGTGATCAAATTAGTCGTTATGCAACATTGGTCGATCCAAGTGTTAGTAGAGAGGTTCAATGGTAGTTTTTTTTTTTAACAAAAGGATGACAAACTCTTCTTAATTTTTATGGTATTCGTTTAGGTGCTTGGGTCACGATGACTTTTATAGGTTTGAGTTGATTTAGAATTAACTTAAGGATATGGTGATTTTCGGCAAACAATAGAAGTATCTATGGGTTTAAATTAAAAAACAATAAAATGATTTATGGTGATTAACTGAAAATTATTAAACTTATTTGAATTAAAATCAGTAAAAGGATTTATAGGTTTGCATGTTTGATTGATTACACAATATAGATTAGGTTTTGGTTGATTTAGAAGATTATCAGTAATAAGTTTTTTTTTATCCCCTTTATCTTTTTTGTTGGAATTGACTTGGGTTTTCATTAGTCTTGACCTAGCCTTGATAAAATGATGGTTCTGATATGAAATTGTGATGAGTCGGTGGGAAGCTCTAGTATATGTGACTAAACAAAGGCTATACTTTTGACTTCCCCTATAATTGAATCGTAATCATAATATCATACTTAAATTCAATAATTAAATTAAAAAAATAAGCAAGTTCTATTTCTCTTGTTCAGGTGAGAGCAAGATAGTCAATCCTATACCATAACCTAGAGATCAGGTCAACTGCAAGTTGAAAAACATCATAATGTTCTGAACAAATCAAAATTATATATGATCATAAATAAATAAAAACTTTCATTAACTCAACCAAACAGATAAATAGAGGTTTAGTTACTCATAATAAATGACAACATATCAAAATAAAAGTAAAACATGCTCAGGAACATATTACCAACTTCCTGAATGGATAATAGTGTGTCAATGTCTCTATTTATTAGCCTCTTTCCATCTATTGTTTGTTGAGATTTATGGGGTTTTTTCCTTCAATCCAGCTTAGAAAACAAGCTGGAAGTACATAAAACCCACACATAATGTGCACCATGTGCATGTGCGAACTCGATAATTTTTCGTCCTTCTTCAAAAACTTTTCAAGTACTATTGATCTTCATTCTTCAGTTTCCATAATCCTCAATACAGTGTCTTGCTTTGTCAAATTACATGATTTATCAATAAAAGGACTAAAACATCTATGGAGTTGCATGATTAGGGAAGAAACTGAATTACAATGACTTGAATGAAAACAATACAAAATATCCCTCAAATAATGACAACTCCTCTAAATAACCTCTAAATATTGTCTTAAAATGATAATAAAATAACTAAAAACATAGTTTAAAACATCATATGATGATCTGTCAACATCTTCATATTCTCATGGTTTTCTTGTCGGTTCGACTCATTAAGTTTGATTACCCATTTACTCCTAAAAGTTCCTAGGTAATTATCATACTTCAGTCGTTGAAAGAAGATATTTTTTCTTTCTAAGCTCCTCATTTTGCTTAGTTTGTGTTACTACAAATTTGTCTAACACATCTTTTAGCTCATAAATTTGTGGGGTTTGATTAGATTGAGTATTTTGATTTGAAATATTTTTACAACCTCTCTATCCTTGATTACTATCAATGTTCCCCCTTTTTGGATTTTTGCAAGATGAATGATTGAAGATTGTGTTGAAAATATGCATATGATAAAAAAGGATGTCTCGCAGGTTATAATAGTTCATCACTACTATGAACGTTCCATGTCCTATTCCTTTCTTTTGCCTTGGGAAAACAAGCCTAAGGATGAGATAATCTATAAAGTATCAATTAATCTATCTCAATTAGTCAGAGTTCTAACAATCACACCATAATCTGTTTTGAAAAGCGATAAGGTTAGATTAGAGTCTTGAATTCCCTTAGCATAAGAAAATAAAAGGATTATGGAAAAGTCCGTCGTAAATTACTTTCCATTATCCCAAAACAAAAAGGAACTACTCACTAATCATAAGGATGAACTACGTAATGGAAAAAAAAAAACAAGAAGTAAAACCGAAATACTTTATTGAAATAACAAATAATACAAGAGTTTTCTGATGTGTAATATGGTGTGAAATCAAGTCTAGGCTTTTCTTATTTATAGCTCAAGACTTCTAATTTCTTGCACATTTAGAATTATAAAGCTTAATTACAATCAATTACAAGTGATCATTGAAATGCGTAAGAGAAGAAGTCACTAACTTTATTTCATTCAGTTGTTACAGCCGTAGCACCATGTTGATGTTGTCCTTACCAACTTCTAATCTCATAAGGCCTGATCTTTTGCTTGCCTTGCTTAATTGATAACGTTTTTAGAACTTATGGTCACAAAATCTGAAATAAAGTGAAATGTAGTAAAATGTAAACAAAACTTAAATAAAAGTATTAATTTATTTAATAAACAAAGATTAAAAGCACCATAAAATATTGAATTACCATGGACTTAACAGAGGTTTCGTCAACATAACTTCATGTCTTTATTCTTTTCAATTTCGTTTTTTACATAGTTTCGATAAGAATAATTGTGTCCATTCGATCCCGGTAAGTTTAACTCATTTGATAGGGATATTGCATATTATATGTAAGAGTCGGGGTTCGAACTCCGGACACCCCACTTCTCTACAATTTAATTGTGTGAGCTCTAGCCAATAGGCTACTTGACAAAAAAAAAAAAGAATAATTGTGTCCATTCAACTATATATACGCTAATAGATTGAAGAGAATAATTTTTATCACTAAACATTATAAAAAAGCAAATAAACAAAGTGTACAAAGACCAACCAACAAAATGCTAGTGTGATCCCTAAATCAAATCAAACAACGATAGAAGGTACCAACAGAACTTCACGGATTGAAACAATTGAAAAACTAAGGCTATGATACATACGTGAGACTGTGAGACAGACCAAGATACTCACTTCCTTCCATTGATAGCATGTTGACAAAAGAGAAAGGAGACCAGAGTTTTCATTAGAACGACAAAAGTTTTTGAGAGTAAAGGTTACAATAGAGTATAAATACTAGATAATAAAAAAGAATAAATTACTCTTGATCCAATTACAACCAAAAACCTATTTCATGCTCCTTCTGTATCATAGTATAAGAAAAATGGATCAGTGAAAGTTTATGTATTTAAAATAAAACTTAAGGCCTATCTAGATTGACTCAGAAGGCGGTAGATATTGGAATTTTTTTAAGGTAAATAATGAATCAAGTTTTGATATACTTTGATTTAGTGGTGTTGACTTGGGTCCTTAGAGTGTGTTCTCCTTTAAAGTCTTGGGTTCGATGGTCCCTGATCTTAATTTGGATGGACTAATTTAACTTCTTCAAAATAATTTTTTGATATACTTCAATATATGCGGATGATACTATATTGATTAACGACGGATCATGGAAATACTGTGGAGCATCAAAACTATTTTGGGAAGTACAACTAAAAAAACAAAAATTAGTGAGGAAAATTTGGTGAGAGAAAACGTAAAAATTCCTCTTTAATTCCGTCACTAAATTTTGCGACCAAGGAATTTGAGAGGAATTTTATTTTTTCCGTCACTAATTTTGCTTTTTCTAGTAGTGAAGTTTTGAATTAATATTTGGGTTGAAACTTGAAAGTGATATATATTTTTTTTAAAGCAAGCTATATGGAGTGAATTTCGATGACCCCTTTATGGAGGCGGCATTATATTTTCTTTCTTGTAATATCAATAGTGTGTCAGTTATGCTTTTAGGTATTTCGTTACGTGCTAACCCAATAATTGATTATGATAATAAATTTATTGAAGAAGAAACTTTCGTGGTGGAAGGGTCAATATTTGTCGATACGAGGTAGGGTTGGTCCTTGTAAATTCGGTGTTAAGCAGCTTACTGCTTTTCTTTTTGTCTTTCTTTAAGGCACCAATAAAGGTTGTGAAAGAAGTAGCTCAAATTTAGGCTTAAATATGATAATCGTCCCTGTAATTTGGGCCTGTTTTGATTTTCGTCCCTGTGAAGAAAAAAAATTTGAATTACATCCCTGTAAAATATTTTTTGTTTGAAAAAGGTCCCTGGCCCCACTTCATGGCTGACTTGGCATGGTTTTGGCCAATTGGCAGTTGCTGACTGTGCAACTTTTGCCACGTGGCGCTGACGTGGCAGTCCACGTAATTAAAAAATCTGAAAATAAATTTAAAAAAAATAAAAAAAATTTGAAAAAAATTTTCCGAAAAAAAAAATCTGAAAAAAAAACATTGAAAATTAAAATTTTCGAAAAACATAATTTTTTGACAAAAAACTGTTAAAATTAAAAATTTTGAAAAAAAATGTGAAAATTAAATATTCGAAAAATAGATTTTTTTAATTTGAAAATTATATATTAAATTTTTTTCGAAAATAATGACAATTATATTTTCAAAAGTTATAAATTTATAATTTTCGAAAATAAATTATAAATTTAAAAAAAAA
>Ga0315913_1000834_pt1 | contig 30529 bp, 17 predicted proteins | sample MpolsnodulesMG_FD_207736 | JGI IMG/M metagenome (GOLD analysis project Ga0315913, IMG submission 207736) | Medicago polymorpha root nodule microbial communities from Los Angeles, California, United States - small nodules | ecosystem: Host-associated > Plants > Roots > Nodule | place: USA...
TCCATGAAACGTCGTCTTTGTCGTTGTCGTTTATAGAATCGAAGAGGGTTAAAGCGTGTGATAAGTGATTGGTTTTAGCGTAGAGATTGAGGAGAGTGTTGGCGACGTAAATGGAAGAGATGGAACCAGTTTTTAGCATGCGAGCGTGAAGTGTTCGACCTTTGAGGATGTTTTTGTTGTGAGTACATTCTATGAGGTCTTGTAACAGTTGACGATGTTGCGGAGGGAATATCTTTGGAAGAGACATCCGAACAACCTTTCACTAAGGTTGGTTAATGGTTATTTACGATTCATATGACCAACGATGTTTCTTTCTTGCTGGATAGTGGATACTGCACTTCGAGGGATCGATGCATCATTCATATGCGTGAGTGCTTGGGTATTTTTAAGGAACCGCTTAGATGGAGGGTTTAAGAGGGGTTTGGAAAGTTTTACTTTCATTTCCCTCCTAACCTCTTTAATCCAAACACACATGTCTAACATGTTGGAATCTTAATTGGGGTTGTCATGACGCATTATATAATTTTGTTGGTCTTCAATTCGATTCTCGTTGAAGGACAGTGCAACGATGAAATTTATCTCCACATTAGTCAGTCTTTCAGTCAGATAATGAGTTTGGTCATATTAGGGTTATATCAGAGGAAAATTTGGCTTGCTTAGGATTTGGCCAGAGAAAAGTTTGGATTGGATATCAAGATTAGCTCGTCTAGTTTTAGAGTCGGATATTGTCATATTGGGCTTATGAACTGAAGAAATCAAACTAAAACCGTTCAAAATTGATGGCTTGACCAGTCTAAGGGTTGGACCGCATTAAAAAAAATAACTAAAAATGACATCATTTTATAGGTAAATTGACAAATATGCTAACTTCATTTTTCTTTCACCGTATTCAGCAAACTGCAAGAGTATTTTTATAACAAGGTCTCCTACCATATATTCTTTAGGGTGAACACAATGGTATCCATGTAATTTGACTCCGTATGTACATTCAATCAATCAATATCATATTGCATTTTTATATTTATTATAAAATAAATTAAAATGTTGAACAAATTTCACCTAAAAAGCATCGGTATCCAACCAAATTCCAATGTACATGAGAATCTACCTTTTTAATTAAGTTAGCAACAACTTTGTAACTTGTAAGCTATTTTTTTTTTAATATAACAACCGTAAGCCTTCTAGCAGCTACATACATGCAATAATAAGTGTAAATTATACAATGAACGATGAGAAACACATTTGTTTACATTCACATATTTTTGCAGTACATAAATAAATACACATATTTGTTAGAAGGACATGGTGATGTTTATTTGCTGCCTACGTGATAAGGGGCTCTCTGGCACCCGGAAATGGAATCCAGAGTTTTTGCTAGATGATGTGTGAGATATCATGGTTTAGATTTAAAAACAATGTTGTCTTTCACGGATCCCTTGATTATATATCAAAGAGTATAATGGAAGCATTGCCAAAGGTTGATTCCTCGAATTTTTCTTGTCCACAAAAACAACAAATCAAAGTATGAGTTCCTCCGAATTAGGCACAATGATAGTTTTGCATTGAAGAAAATTTGATTTGATACTGCGTGCATAATGCTGGAAATAAGTCTCTTTAAAGCTATTATACTATCTGTTATCTAATTTTTATTTTTATTTTGGTTACAAGGGAAAAAGAACAAAACAGGAAAAGAAAACAGAAAAAGCCTAAACAGGCAAACAAAAACTAGCCCCTAGGGAAGAAGGTTCCCCAAGCATCATTCCTAAGAAGGTCATTCATCTCAACAGGAACAGACAAATGGATAGACAAATCAGGATCAGATGAAGCTCCCATTTTAAACAAAAAATTAGCGCATTGGTCTCCCTCCCGAAGGGTGTGAACGTTAGTAACATTGTTGAGGTGTATCATGTCCTTTATGTCTTGGATGAGAGCAGCATAAATGTGATAATTCTTAGCTGGACCGGTAATGAGACCGATGCAGAGAAGAGAGTATGTATCACAAACCAATTCCGCAATAATATCTTTTATTTACGATATAATATCTTTTATTTGTGAATGTAGACATTGAAAAGTTAAAAAAAATTGCAAGTTCTATCAAAGAAAGTATATTTTGACATTGAAACCAATTTTACACACTGAAAACAGTTTTGTTCAAAGCTATCCAAACATTATTTTACAAAAATCATCACTTCATCAATGCTATCAAACATAAATTACTTTCAACTTCTTTTTTTAATGAATTTACTTTCAATTTACATTCAAGTAAAAGCAATGTATACAATATTTTTTCTTATTTTTATAGGTTCCTTCTATTTGAAGTAATCTTATTACAAGACACCAAATATAAATATCTCTATTCGGCCATGATTCAAACATTAGTTCTCATCACATTGTGAAAATCTAATCCCTTCCACCATTGGTCTAAATTTTTATTTGAAGTAAAAAAAAAAAAATTACTTCAAATAGATTTTCACAATGTGATTAACTATTTATATTTTTATTTTATTTTTATCTTCTTCACTTGATCAAAAACTATTTATATTTTTTATTTAGAAATCATTTTAGTTCTAAATATTTGGAAATAGTAATCATTTCCCAATATAATTTTATCAACGACGATCTGGTTAATTGGAGATGATGGTGTAAGAAAAGAGAGATCTAAGCTCCTTGTTGGCAATGAAAGCAGATTAAATCAACAAGCATGGTTGAAGAATACATTTAACAGTAAAGTAATGGTTAATGGGTTATATTCACACAAAAAAGGGGTATTTAGCTGGAGTTGAGTTTGCAAATTAGAGGATCTCTGATTCGTTTTTCTTTTTTACTAAAAAGCCACTCTTACTATTTTCCATCTTTCTTGTGTAAATGCCACTCTTACTCCAGTTGGTTCCCATGTTGTCTCTAGAAAACAACATAAATAAGAACAGCATAGATCTCAAAAAGAACCTTAACAGACTTGATGATTTTACAACCTTTTCATTTTTAGGTTCGACCATTTTTTGGTTCGATTTTTAATCATGCTATTGTGATTGTTGCTCTACCCTCACTGAGTCCCTTTGCCACCAGGTCAATAAAGTGTGGCGTAGCAATTAGGTAAAGACTATCCTTTCCAGCAAGTTTTGGTGGAATAATCACAGAGAAAACAAATGTGATAGATTTTCTGCATAATTTTTTGTTGATGATGTTGTAATTTTAGAGTTTTATTTTATTTCAAAAGTTAATTCTAACTTAGTCCATCCAAAAATGATGTTTCCACATGTTTTTATCATTTCCTAAGGGTCTGTTTGGATCCTTGGAAAGATTAAAGAAAGAAAGGTTAGGGAAAGAAAGTGAGTGGATACAGTGCCTTTCCACTCTTTGGCAGCACATAAAAAAGATGAGGAAAGAAAGTTTTGAGGTGGGACCCACGCTCAAAATCTTTCCACACATCCATGGACGGAAACATAAAAGGCACCAACTTCTTGAGAAAAAGTCCAAAATAACCTTCACCAAATCTTTTTTCCTTTCTTCATCTTCATCCTTCCACCACTTCTTCATATTCATATAAAATTCATACATATTCATACAATATACCTAAAAAAATCCAAAAAAAAATTAACATTTAACCAACAAATAAAACCAAGATTCAACATCAATTCATCTCTCCATTATTCCCCCTATATCATCCTGGATAATCAGTTAACAAAAACTCTAAGAACTGATTGAAATGAAAAACCCAAAACATGATGATTGAATTTTTTTTATACAAAAAGAAAAAATAAAATATTAAACCCAATTTTTTTTTAAACTTAATCTTCATTTCTTCTTCTCATGAAGACCCATAATTTTAACAAGTTCAGACCCATAATTTCTTCTTCACACTAATCGTGACTCACGCATATCACCACCACCACCGTTCCTCTTAAAACTCATCAACATGTCTAAAGTCCAAACCTTTCAATTCAAAACTTGACTCGCCACTTCTTGAATTTTTTTCCTAAACTGATTGAATTCAATTGAGATGTTGGACGATGATAGATTGATGGTTCTATTGGTGATTTGTTTGTTGGTGAGAACGAGTGAACTGGAAAGGGGGGGAGGTGGACTATGGGTAAGTGTCGGCTTGGGTGGTGTGTTTTATTGGATCTGCATAATAATAACACAGAAAAGAGGATGATGATAGATTGATGGTTCTATTGGTGATGATGATAATGATAGATTTCGGTGATTGGGAGTTAGCGAGCCTTTGGGTTTGAAGCGAGAAATAGATCTGAGTTTTTTAACTTGAATTAGGGACGGAAGATTAATGTAATGGAGGAAGAAATTATTTGAGATTTATTGATGATTTAATGTGAGTTTTTTTGTTTTTTTTCTAGTTTTTTTTTTATGAAGATTATGAAAAGTGATATCAAGATGAAGAAGGGTGTTGATGATAATAGATGAAGATGACAATGATGGTTGTGTGATGATTAAAGATGGTTGTGTGATGATTAAAGAGTAGGCTTAATTATTTTTATTTTTATCTGGATTTTATTGATGAAGTTGTTGTTGAAGATCATGAAGAGAGACGAGGGAAGAAGAAGAAGACGAATGAATTTTATTAGGTGTTAGTGGTTCACATTAAAGTACAATAGACCCTATCTGATTCAACTGCCCACCTTTAAAGAAAAAATCAAATGGTTAAAATTAAAAAATTTAGTAAGGCCACCACATTTAAATATGGTTCACCTTAGATATTTGATGTTAAAAACTAACAAAAAGGACTAAAAGAGGTAACGGAAGAGACATAAGGGACCAAAAAAGAATTAAGTGAAAACTGATGTATCAAGAAGAAAAAAAAAACTAACAGTTTGCATTACACTTTATCTTGTAAACTGTACCCCTCATTTTGGATCCATTTGTAAAGTATAAAAAGCAAACATTGGCATACATGTAAAAAAATGGCATAAAATAAACGATGAATATATGCAATAACCAGTAACCGTTTCATCATTAGTTCAAACTGGAATAGTAGAACTGACATGGTCAAAATATTAATAATCCACAATAGATAAAACAGCTCACTAAAGTCTGAAGTCCACGAAAAGGAACTACTTCTAACTTACTCGTAATATATTTATAGCTATCCAAAGTCAACGTACAGCACTACATTCCCATGAAATTGATCCTACTTTTCCAACTCGACATTGAGATTAGATGTACTCCTCCCCCTGCAAAGCTAAGATAAACTAGCTCAGAATTTCACAAGCATATTAACTGAATTGAAATGAGCACTTGCACAATTATAATATCAGAAACTTTTCCTTTCTGAGTAAGATTAAAAAAAACCGGTGCATTATATCAGACACTGTTTGATTTTCCATCATTTGCTTTTCAAAATTATCCATGATAGACAGGAACAATTGAAAGGCTCAAGGTCTAACAAACCAAATACCTTTTGATGCAGTGATGGCATAGCACAGGAGTATCAACATAGGTCAGGTGTGAAGCTTGAGTTTGTTTGACATAGACTTATCTTATTTGACAAACTTGTAAACTAGTTTGTGGGTTACTCTTGGTAAAGCTTACAACAGATATCTTTTATATCATTTTATGTTGATCAGTTAGCTCGCTAACTAATTTTAACAACCACTTGAATATCAATCAACTAGCTTTTCATTTATAAACTTTCAACTATAGTCTATTAGCTACTAGTTTAACTTATAAACTACTTAAACTATTGCCAAATAGATACTACAGAATAGAGTGTGAATAAACTGACCGAAGTTACACCCTTGACTCGTTTATGGAAACCAATCATTTCATTGGTCATAAAAAAATAAAAAAATCGTAGAATAGATTGTTGTATTGAATTAAAATGCACTATTAAGCTATTAACTAATTAAATAATTCATTCTAGATATTGGACGACTTTCAATATAAACCTAAATTAGTATCTTATTCAATTATTTAATGCTGCCCCCGACAAGAGTCTAAAAGTTGTTACATGTGCCTATGAATGCAACTGGGTTACCATGTCATTCTTTCCAAATTACAATTTTAGTCTGTGAAGCTATCAATGAAAAATCAATGCAATGCTGAACAAGAGCTCAGCTGAAATTCTGAAAGATACCTTTTGCCTATCCTCTCTTGCGCTTAAGTTGCTTCATATGTTCCACGATATAAGTAATAACTTCTTTTAGTGTTGCCTTCCTCTGTTCCTTGAAATTCCATAGCTCATGTACAGCATACCCACCACTTGGGTTGTATTCATTTACTTCTTTCAAGGCTGTTTCGACAGCTGAATATATCTCATCTCCCCATTCCTGCTTGAGCTTTTTTAATTTCTCATCTTCCTCAATTATAACTGACTGTGTCAATATAACAGTATTAACGTGTTAATTATTATACTATTTCTACATTGAGGCATAACTATTCAAAAACACAGAGCATGTCTTTATGATACATACCTCATGGGTATCATTCACTCTGACCACTTTAAAAGGGTGCCATGCTGAATTTTTCACATTCTCCTGCCAAACAGAGCAAAGCTCCATGGCCTTCATCCCAGCTTCTTCTTCAGAAAGAAATCTTTTCTTGCAGACTTTCACAAAAACCTTCTCATCAAGGTCTCCCATTCTTTTCGTCCCAATATTAGTTTTATTATTACCCTTCAGCATTTCATTTAACCCCTAAAACAATAGAGATTAGAGAGAGAAAAATGAGGGGGAACAACTTTAGTCTCCGCAATATATTCACAGCAGAACAACAAAATATCAAAATTCTTATTTCCTAAAGAAAGGTAGAGATGATTTTCACGCAGGTACTTTATAACTTAGCATGAAGAAATCTATGCAACTTGTTAGTTGGTTATCGTTAAGAATACAAGAAGATAAAGGTTAAAAGGATGCAACAAGTATGAGTAACATTTCTTTTTATATAGAATTAAAAAAAAAAATTAGATAAATAAATGAGATCATACATTTATTAACTCTTTACGAGCTTCCTGTAGTTCATCATTGCTCTGGCGCTCCTTGGTAACGAGGGTTTGATTCATAGACTCCATATCCTCCAAACTTTCTATTTTGTCTGCCAATTCAGTACTCATTTCTTCCATTTTTTTCTTAATAGCTTCATCATCTTGATCTCCAAGATGTTTCGTAACTTGCAATTTCCCTTTTAGTTCCTCAATCTCCATTTCTAATTTTTGTTTGGCATCTAGTTGCTTTTCCAATTGAAGGATCTTGTTTAAGGCCTCTTCTTTTTCTCTCTGGTAGTTTGGAAATCCAAATCAGCAGAAGACATTCGCAATGGATGATAATATTGATAAGTGATTAAAAAAAAAAAAAAAACATACGCTGTTGTAGTGTTGTCTTTTTATAAACGAGAGTAAATAGAGGGCAAACCTTTTGCTCTTCAACAAGCCTGAAGACATTCTCATCAGCTATCTTCTGCTCCTTTGAAGCCAACAAGAGTGACTCATTCCTCGAGTCTTTCTAGAAGGACAAAGAAGTAATATTGGAATCTTGAGGAAGTACACATACATGCTGATGATTTTAAAGTCTTGAGGCACATCAAGCAAGTAGAGATTAGAAAGTGGGATGAAAGAAAATACATCGGGCAGATGAGGTTTTTTATGGATTTTGAAAGATGATTTTTTAATCCAAAAAAAAAAAGGATGATTTTTCAAATGAAAAAATGCAAACTAATATTTCATAGATCATATGAAACTACAAATCTTTATAACGAAATTTCGACATAAATGAGGTAGTTAAACTAAAACCATATATTTGTAAAAAAAAATAAAACCATATATATAGACTCTCGGTCCAATTAGCAGATGGGGGAATGCCAATAAAAGTTGGGATTCGCTTAAAGGGAGTCAGTAGGATCAAAATAAAGCACTTTGTTATGCAAATCAAGAGCAACCAAGGACATTGGTAGGATACCATCGACAAAGACAGGTCTAATTTTTTGCAAGGACAATGGTAGATAAGAATGTATGAGTTATGACCAGCAACAAAAAATATTTAAAATGTGCATATACTAATTGAAAAATGCAATATATACCTTCTTCTTGTCCTCTTCCAGTTTCTGCCTCTCTTGATCAGTTAGTACCTCACGCTTATTTAGATCTCTGCTCCAGGTATCAAGCTTTCGCATTTTTTCATCCAATTCATTACGCAACTTTTCTTGTTCTTCCAAGATCCTTCGTACCTCCTCACGGGCTTTACGCTGCATACTCCTTGACTCTAATAATAAAATAAAAATAAAAAGTGAGAGAGACATTTTTGTAGCATTAAAACCTATGCAGGTTTTTTTCTACTCTTCTGCTTCAATGAACGTACAAGAATAGAAAAACATACATGGCCAAACAAGAAGCACACAGCCTTTACATACAATAAGGCAAAATCAGATTCTAACAGACATTATACAAACCTTCAACAAAAGCATTGTGAAGCCTGTCTTTCTCCTCCAGCATCCTACTTAAGGACATGGTCTTCTCATTATACTTATACTGCATTTTGTTGAGGTTTTCATTTGTAATGTCAATTTCATTGGCCAGGTTTTCCACAATGCTATTTCTGCTTTCAGATACTTCTTGAACAATATCTGAAATTGTTCTCAGCCTTCCTTTGTTCCGAAGGTACTCCCCGATTGGCCCTCCACAATTATAATCATCTTCACGTGCAACCCATCCATAAATGTCTGAACTGGCCTGCATGTCCATTGAATTCCAGTCCTTCTTCCCATGATGTTCAGTTTCAAAGGATTTCTCAAATTCACTTGCATTCATGAAACCATTCCAGTCATTGTTGAAGTCTACTACAGCCTGAGTGTCACCATCCATGAAGAATACATGGACATCCAATGGTCTGTACCTGGCAAATTCCTTTAGCCAGTATCCAGAATCATTAAGGTTGCTCTTAATGTTAACGATTATGCCTGTCCATGGCCAGACATAATTCTCAACCTGCGGCGCAGGTTGGTTGACAGCTTCGGCCAAAGCCGGGGGAGGTATTTGGTCTGCTTCATTTACTAGGTCGGTCTCCAGATACTTTGCCAGAGCGAGGTGGTTTGCCTTTTGTTTGGTGTTTCTGTTTGCTGAACCTTTGCTTACTCCGGTTGCATGTTGCATCAAATCCTTATATTTGAACTCTTGCTTCTTTTTTCCAGCACAATATGGGCACCTGAGTGTGCCATTTAAATTCTTCACTTTGTATTTACCATCCTTTAACTCCTTATAAGGTTTGTCAGAGTATTCCTCAATCTCAGACTCACTGATATCTGACTCTTCTTCAGAGCTGTAGTCCATTGAAGCTCTGCATACAATTACAAATGTCAGTTCATAAGTATAAAGTTGCATATAATTTGATGAGGAATATTAATCAACAATGAACAAATAGCATGTAATTTAAAAAAAGTAAAGAACATTAATCAACAATATACAGTTGCATATAATTGAAAGGAAAAAACTAATAATAATGGAACAAAGGTTAAATTTTAGAATAACTCAGATGGGATATTTTTGTTTGGTAGTAAAGGGTGGAAAAAACTAGTTAATTTTTAAAAAATAGATATCCCATTCCCATCTATAACACCAATCCACATACCCTAAAACAGGACACTTTCACAGAATATGAATAGGTTAAAATAAATAAAGTTGGTTGAAAAAGAAAACAGAACTTGTCATCGACAGTTTGATTTTTGGAATGGTGATTCTAAACAACAAATTTTAAATTGCGGAGGAATTTGTCTCAAACATCTGCAGATGCCCGATAGAGAACAAATTCAAAGTAGCACACCAATACACGGGTATATAGAAGCATCTCTTGATAAGAGCATAAAATATATGTTTTTCATAAAAGAAAACAACATTATAGTGAGATAGATGGACATGAGAGATATACATGACGCAATTAGGAAAAAGAATAGGATATCCCCCAAAGCAAAACAAGCTGCATAAGTGCATAACATGCATTGTGCACAATATACATATACAAATTCAGAACATATAAGGAAAACTACAGCCATGCATGAAGCAGAGATACATTGAAATGCACTACTTATTAAACATATAGATTCAATGACATGCACTCTCCCAAAAGAAAAACCACACACAACTAAATAACTATAAATTGTTAAAATACAGTCTGCTACTAATTGAAAGAAAGTTATGAAACACTGACACAGACACTGGACACGACATAGACACATCATGAGAAAATGAATTATTTAAACGTAATCACATGTGTCAGTGTCAGTGTCGTGTTAGTGTCCGACACCGACCGACAAGTGTGGGACACACCTTTGATCAGAGGTGTTGGTGCCACAAAGAAAGAAAGACTGGTTGAAACTAGGAAACATAATAATATATAAATAAAAGACGTTATAATAATACCCTAGTTCCTATCACAAAAATGCAGAGCTAAGAATAGGAAAAAAACAGATAGAACCATTTAAACTATCACACATAGGTATTCAACTAAAAATCACATATCTCCAAATTAACATAACCCCTGACATAAAATTAAATTAGTAAATATCACAAATAATATGCAAAACGTAGAATTAAAAAGAACAAAAAATAAAATTGTTACCGATCCTGCACAATGCAGCATTTATTTCAAGTTCATGAAGTACAACATCCACTCTTAACCCTAATTTCTTGATTAACCCTCACTAAATACTAATTAACAGATTTTGTACCGGTATGAGAAACCACATTTGCAAAAATAACTTAATCAATCAAAACAATGACCTAAATTATGTTGTAAATTAGGAAAATCACCAACAAACGTATCACATAATGCATGCAATTCTACAGTAGAAGGAAAAAAACGAAAACAAAAACAACGTAAGCTCAGAGAAGAACAGAATGGAGAGAGAGAGAGAGAGACAGGGGTTTACTTTGAGGTGGTTACTAGAGAAGGGTTACTCGTCGGGAAGAGCAGCGGTGGTCCGATCAGAGTAAAATATGAGGGTATGTAGGACCGGGCCTCTCTTACGAAAAAGAGGGGTACTTTTAGTTCATTTTAGATTAGGATTTTTTTTGGTAATAATGGGGACCCACAAAAAATTGATTTTTTCTACCCAAATTTTCATTAAAAAGTGCTAGTATCTTTTAGTCCCTACAAACATGAGTCATTTAAAATTTGGTCTTTGTATTTCTTAATCCTAACATTTTGCCCTGCCAAAATTTAATAATTTAAAATTTAGTCTCTCTCCCCAATTAATCACTGTCACGTCACTAATTTGCTGACGTGGCAGTCTAAGTCAGCAAATTAGGGGGTGTGCTGACGAAAGTACCCTTGGCTTGTTCAGATCATTGCACAATGATCAAAATGCCCCTGACTTCATCTTCTCATCTCTCATCACCGTCCTCTGTCACAAGAACAATCACCAAAACAATCTTTCTCTCACTTTCATCTTTCTCCTCCTACCATTCCCAATCCAAAAACCTTCAACAATTTTCATTCATGGCGGAAGAAGATTCAGTTCTGGAATCGCCACATTGTCTCAAATACAAACTCAAATCTTCTCTGTTTTCATGTTGTTTCTCCCACCATCGCGTGAAACCGAGAATCGTTCGAAGCAAATCGGAATCGCAATCACAATCACAATCACAACATCGGCGATGCAAACGTCGAGCGATGGAAAACGTGAAGTTATGCGAAGTTCATCAACTTCAACATCGGCAGAAGAAAGTTAAGGTTCCAGAGTCGTTGAAGCTTCAGAGAAATATGAAGACGAAGAAGAAGCAAAACGACAGTTAAAAAATACGATGTTGTTGACGTGCAATTAGATTTGATAAGAATGGCGTTACTGAGAGAGGTTGAGAAGAAGAAGAATCTGAAGAATGTGAAGGATGTTGATGAAGAATTGGAATTGGTGAAAGTGAATTATAGTGAAGGTGAATTGAGGAAAGAATTGCCTAACATGGTTATGGAAATTGCTCCTGTTTCAACTTCACATCGTGGTGATGATGATGATGTTGATTTTCACAGTAATGGTAAAGTTGTTGTTGCACCACCTTACTTCAGGTCCAAGAATGTTGATAGAAGGGTCCCTTTTGATAATTTTCAAGTGGGTTTTTTTCTTTTACTTTCAATTTTGACTTTTTTGAATTTGATGTTCTGTGCTAATGTTTAGTTTTTTTTTTTTTAAGGTTTTGAAGAAGTGTCATTGGTGTCGGAGTAGTGGTTCTTTGAATTTGATAAAGTGTAACAACTGCCAGAGAGAGTTTTTCTACATGGATTGCATTAGACAACGGTTGGAACTTAATTTGTTGTGTTTATTTACTCTAATTTTGAGTATGAATTTGATTTTCTGTGACATTATTGTCTGTTGCGCATATAAGGTTAATTTGTTGCTTGTTTTGTGCTTAAAATAGTATAAAAAAACCAATACGTCATTAACCTGAGATCTGGGTTTGTGAAGAGGAACATAATTATGAGTTTGTTTTAAGTGGAAGAGGGAAGAGGAGGATAAAAGGAGATGAAATATGGAAAGAGGGATATTTTTGTCTTTTCGAAGTGCTTTGATAAGAGGAAGGGTATTTTTGTCCATTAGCAAGTCACGTCAGTTAATCAATGACGTGGCAGTAATTAACTGGGCTAAGGGACCAATTTTTAAATGATTAAATTTTGGTAGGGCAAAACGCCAGGATTAAGAAATATAATGACCATTTTTTAAATGACCCTTATTTACAGTGACTAAACACATATAAAAGTCACTATCATAATACCAAAATTGGGTTTTGTCCAACATGGAGTAGCAAAATGGTATTGTATCATCTAAAGTGTATTTTTAACCATAGATTAATAAATCATATTATATTATATCCTATTTAATTTATTGGTTTAATAGTGAAAATTGGTTTATAATATATATGATTTAAAGATGCATAGCATGTTTAACTTATATCGATAGGGTCTATGAGTGATCAAGAAGACTCGTAGCCTAGACCTCCATTGTATTTAAGAGGAGTGCATGTCTAAGGTAAGGTGTTCTCTATAACGCCATATTTCTATTAAAGCGATAAAACATGTGAATAAAATATTTATTCAAGAAATAGACGTTATGTCTACAAAAGCTTATCTCCCAAAATATAGCATGCATAAAAATTCAGACAACTACGCAACGAATATATATAGCACACATCTCCAAGTATACATGTCATAAACTCTAATACATCAATACATAAAATCTGCAAATCCCAACATAAGGGTAAAAATCTCAACAACATCGATAACAATTCGAGATAAGATAACAACTGACATCCTAAATCAGAGCCTAATCTTAGACACCGAAACAGATAAATAGAGGAAGCTCCCGCTATCCTCAAGCAACTCACCAAACAAGCAAAACTACTTCTGCACTCCGTCTACCCATTCATACAAACAGGTAGGCGGTCAAAACCATTGGGGGTTAGCTTCACATCAATCATAACAAACATAAACAATTATGAAAAGATAAGTATTTCAAATCAATTACATAAGGGATAATTCAACTTCAAATTATTTCAATAGATTCACCAAGTGTGTAAGCACAGGCAAGTAAGACATGAAATTAGAACAGAGTTCATTCATTTGCAACCATCAACAAAATTCACCTATGTACATATACACCAATCTACATAATCACAACATTCAACAAGTTTCACCAATGCACAAATTCACCAAATCACATATTCAATTACGACACAATTCATCAACCATTCAAATGCGTGCAATGTTTTACGCTCTTCTAGATGCATGTGGTACCGTCACCAGCAACAATCGTCACCTAATGTTGCAAAAAAAACATCATATGTAAGATACACATCGTCTTACATTTCACCAATGTAAAAGTACACATCGCTTTTACATCACATATATGACTCAACATGACTATGATGCATATACATACAAGCAAAGACTCGACAATGCGAAACCACCTCATATATATTCAACAACAACAATGTAAAAGTTCACATCCATTTACATTGATCAACTCAACAACAATTGCATTATCAAGTATTTATGTCCACACAATCAACAAGTCACAATTCAAATAAGAGTCATTACCATATTATCATCAACATAATCATTATGACAATTATCAACCAATATCACAACAACTTCATACAATTTCTCACAATTCAAGTAAAGGAAAAAATACAACACATTATGATAAACCTCATATTCAACACCTAACAATCATTCACATATCTTCATATAATCATATCAAACTATCCACAAAATATTTGCCAAGTATTTGGTCTTAAAAGATTATTTTCGACAAAGTTCGTCTATTATTTGACAACTTTAAAACAATTGAGACAATTGAATCAAAACTAAGCAAACAAGTTCTAGTGCCTCAACTATGTATACGCTTAGATCACATATGAGTGCAATTGCATATACATGTGTGTTTCACCGGCCAACTGCGATTAAAACGCTAATCCGACAATTTTTGGCTCAAAGACAAAGTTAACCAAGCATAAATGAAAACCAATTGTAAACCAAGGCAGAATCAAGCAATGATACTCTTAGAAGCTTAATTATACATTGATTGAATAAGGTTAGGTGTTTGGAATCCATTGACATGCTTAAAAGTACATGAAACACGAAAAAACGAGGTTTCGGAGTGCTGCAGAACTGACACGGTTGTGTCATCAGGAGAGGCGGTCATGTCGCCCCTCACAGGAGACCCTGACACGGTCGTGTCACCTCACCAGTACAGCAAAAAAATGCATTTTCACGCTTTCACACATAAAATCTTGTTTTCGATTTCGATTTCGATTCCGTTTTCGCCAATGCATCCCTAACACTTAAACCATACAAACTACACTTGAAATCTTGACATTTCAACATAAAATAACTTAATCAACCTCATCCCAAAGTGACTTTTACTCAAGAACCCAATTTTTACAAAAGTTGCAAAATCAACACAACTCAATCACGACAACACTTTCATCAACACCCAAAGCATAAATTGATGAGAACATCATCACACAACAACAACTACATCTTATAATCATGATTTCACCATCATTCAACAACCACAACATCATTTTTCATCAAATTGAACAAAAATCAACAAAGTTTCATATAACCACAATTCAAGTATGTAAAATCAACAACAACAACATGTTTAGCTTCAATCTCACATACCCAAAATTATTATCAAAGTAGGAACACGAAAATCACCATTTAAATTCACAATAATTACTTTTCACAATTAAGCACTTATGAATTTGAGAAGAAAAAGAGATTATACAAAGGATTATGAACGAAAACTAGCCCCCTTGCCTCAAATCTTCACAAATCCAAGCCAATGCTTCACTTTAACTCCAAACTCTTGAGTCTCTACCCTCTTCTTGCTCTTAAAGTTCTTCTCTCTTCAAAACCATCTCTCTAGCTCTTTCTCTCTCTACGTCTCTCAAAATGTTGTGAGAATGAACAAGTGATAATAGGTGACCTAATTTTCCCAATGACTAAGGTTTAAATAGGTTCACCACTATTGGGCTTAACCCTTAATGTCTTAATGGGCTCAACTCACTCACTAAACAATTCACAGAGTTTCTACTCACCTAACGGTAAAAATAACGATCACTTACCGGCTCTTAATTAATTACCACAACCCACTAATAACTTAGTAAAATAACTATTCATCCCAAACACTACAAAATAATCTAAGTGGTAAAGTTACTAATTTACCCTTGCCCATAAAATGATCAAAATACCATTCTAACACCAAACCCGTCAAAATACACACATAAGCAATTAATCACATACGAGCATAACTAAAACACACATAAAACAATTAAAATAAATCTAACGAAAATCGGGTTGTTACATTCTCAAGTAGAACAACCTACATTATGTATAAACAAGTGAGTTGCTGATTTGAGTTAATGATAATCAATTTTGTTTTATAATTAGGAGGTCGACTATGGAAACAATCTATTTTAACGTGTGACAAAGCGATATCGAACGGATAAAAATATATCTGCATTTAGTCTTCATTCCTTTGGAGAAGGCGTGTACTAAAATGCCTCGAAAGATTTTCATGAAAAGCTCCAAAAAAGGAAGGGATTAGGTTTGCTTATATTAGAGCTATCAAAAATATGTATGACGGAACTCCAACTAGTGTGAGGACACGTAATGGGACTATATATCGACGATCTTTCCATAACAACATGATTACACCAAGAGTCAACTGTAAGCACTTATCTTTTTTTACTTTAGTTTTTTGATGCACTTATGGAACACAACCAAGAGTTAGTATTGAGACATATGTGTTTTTGCAGACGATGTAGTCCTACTTAAAGAGTCGAGGGAAAATTTAGAAAAAATATTATTCCTTTCATCTTTGGAGCATAACTTTTACTCAAAAAACACACTAAATAGCACATGTTTCCTAAAATCCCGACGATTTGAGTTAAAATAGAATACTCTGACATCAAACTTTAATAATTCGAGAGTTAAAATAATCATTTGTTAATGAAAATTGTTAAATAATTTTTTATCCTTATAAATATCTTAAATTTTGTTTTTCGCGACTCTAGTTTTTTTTTTAGCAAGTTTTGGTTATCAAAATATTTCGTGTCACGATTTTTGCTCACCGCTTTAAAGTAAACTTGTGTATTTTTTAAATTATTCTTTGGAGTCATGTTCAGTATTATTGCGAAGGCTTAATTTTATTTTAACAAGATACTAATTAAATATGTTTTTTTTAATTTGTTAAAAGTGAGAAATTCATATTTTGTTAAAAAATTATAAATATTTGTTAGAAATTGTTATAATATTATGAACATCTATAAAAGTTTATTAAAAAATATTTTAGTATTTGTTTTTATTTAAAAACTAAGACAAAATACCATGATTGAGAATATTTAAAAATCAAAAGATGAAAATTTATTTAATTAAATAATAACAATCTCCTTTTATCCTGTCAAATACCGAGATTAAAATTTCCCAAACAAAAAAAGACCGAGATTAAAAGGTTAAAAAAAAACATACGCAACACTTCGTCTTCTTTCTGAAACAACACAACGCACCTCCTTCTTCTCATACCATCGCTGCTCATTCCTTTCTCGCCCGCGTAAAACCGGCGACAACCTTATTATTATTCTTCATCTCATTTGGTAAGTTTTATTATGTTTTCTTTCTTTCTTGTCTCTCTAAAACATGTTCTGTACATTTCAACTAATATTCATTTTTAAAAAATTGACCGAGTACTCGGTTATGGTTTCTAATACAATAACGCTCCAGTTCATGTCTGTTAAGCAATTTTTGTACCAATGGGATTTAATTTCATGTAATAAAAGAAAGGGGTGAATTTGAATTGAAAAGAGTGACATAGTGTAAGTATGTCTTCCAACTGTTTGTCAAATTGCTTCACTTAAAATCATCACTGTAGTTAGTTACTACTACACATTCTGTTCTTGAAACAGAATCAGTGTCAGTTACTGTCAACAAGGATTCATAAGGAATAAAGGGGGCACAAATTGATTTTGTATAAGACATTTTGATGTTATTTAAAATTTTATTTGTTTATTGGAAGTTGGAGAATTTCTTGGGGCCGAGGACTCATGTTTGGTGTATAATCAAAAGAGGAACTGTGTTAAGAGTTGAGCGCTCTTTTGTTCTGGGGTAACCATAATCCGAAATTTATCATGCCAATTCACTCAATGTCCGCCTTCATTTGGGACCGATGAAAATGCTTGAACATCAGGAGTAATTTAAACGTTCTACATTTATGTAATGATTAAAAGTTTTTATGACACAATGGCATATTTGTTGTGTGATGTTCAGTCACTTTTCAGGAAATCAATAAATTATTTGCTTATAATTAGTAATATTTTGCTAAATTTTTTACAGTGAACTTGTGCAGGAGATGCTTTGTGACTTGCTCTAATCGTGTCATCAACAACAATAATTTTAAGATCATAAAGCATTAATCCGAATTTACGGATATTGGCAGTGGTTTTCAATTGTTAAACTTGATGTCTATTAGAAAACCCCCACCCCCTCGTCTCCTCCTTAACAATGTCTCTTGCATGAGAAATGCCTCGCAAGTTCTGTCTAATGTGAATGTCTCTCTTCATGATGGAGGGGCACTTGTGCTAACAGGTGCAAATGGCTCGGGAAAGTCCACTTTCATGCGCATGTTAGCTGGGTTTTCTCGTCCTTCTGCAGGAGAAATCCTTTGGAATGGCCATGACATTCAAAAATCTACAATCTTCCATCAGTATAAGCTTCAGCTTAACTGGGTCTGCCTCAAGCATGGAATTAATGAGAAGTCTACTGTTCTGGACAATGTTGAGTTGTTTGAACTTCTTGATTACAAGCGAGGGAAAGCTAAGTCTGCACTTGAGTTGATGGGACTGGGAAGATTGGCTAAGGAAAAGCCAAAGATGCTTTCAATGGGCCAGCGGAAAAGATTGCAACTTGCCAGATTGCTCGCAATTGATCGCCCCATATGGCTGCTAGACGAGCCTTCAGTTGCATTAGACGATGAAGGTGTAAAGTTACTCGAGTACATTATTGCAGAACACAGGAAACAGGGAGGAATTGTGATTGTGGCAACTCATTTACCCATTGAGATAGAAGATTCCATGCTCTTGAGGTTGCCACCTAGGTTTCCAAGGAGGATGACACTTATAGATATGCTTGACCGGGCGGATATTAGTTAACTTTTATTTTTATTTACATTTTACTTCAAGACAAGATTAAGTTTTGGAATTATTTATTCCTATGTAGTTGACTTTGTATTAGAGTCTTCTTAGTCATGCCTGTAAACTTGCAGCTTATCTTCCATTGAATATTTCAAGAGCCCTGAAAATAACTTTTTGATGGTATACCGCTTAGAACGAGGTAAATGTTTATGGGTTTATATTTTCATGTGTTGGTATATATTTAGACTTTAGCATTGATCTCTTCATTTTTTGATGGAAATGTCAAATTTCATTAATGATGTTTCTTGAACAAACAAGTTATGTAGTTTGTTGAAAAAATTATTAAGAATGCCTTTTATTTATTCTGGCTTGCACCATATTTATGTCCTATGTTCGGACTGATTCTGTTAATAGCTGAAGTTTTTATGCCTCCTTTTGTTTTTGTGGGATGAGTTCAACCTATTTTTTTCTTTTCTTTTTCCTTTTATAAATCGACACTTTTTTTCCCCAAAGTACAAGCTTAGCTTTCTTGGTATGATATGAATTCGATATTTAATGAGCTTGGTTGAGCAAATTGTGCCAGACCTGTCAATCCTTTGTCCCTTGAAACGCATGACTTATACAGTTATACTTGCTTAATTTAATGCTTTAAACTTCACAAGCAATAAAAGCTTTCTGGTGTCAATCTCAAGCATTATTACATTGTTTGCCTTGTGTTGTTGTTAGATGAGATTCCAGTTTCACTTGACCATGCAGGTGTAGTTACATGATACATGGACATCTTTTTGCAGAACTTGGGGAACAGGGAGGGATTATGGTTCTGGGAAACCCTTCAACAAAGATGGCGACTATGCATTGTTGCATGGATGTCAAATGCCTTTCTCTTTTCCTTTTTTTGCAAACATTTCCGTCAAAGATAATAAGATTATGGTGTTGAATTGTTTATTTACACAATGGTTTTAGGTATTGATTTGGTTCCGTCTTTAGTTTTTACATTGTAGGCTTCAGGCAAGACTGTTTTTCTTCCTACTGTACTGAAAAATATAATAGTTGAAATGATCGTATTTAGGCTGCCATTTTTTCAAGACTTTTTTTACTGGATAATATTTGTATCTTGGTTAAATATTATCAGTCTTTCATTTGAATCGTGTCTCATAAAATTTTGTATTTGTTATACTGAACTGGATATTATTCGGAATCTCGTGCAACCTTTACAATTTAGCCCAGACCCTGGATTAGTATTTCTCATATTATATATCGATTGATTTTATTGAATACTTCCCACAATCCAAATACAAATGTAGTGGCTGATTTGATATTCTTGATTGACGATTTCTTTTGCTGCATCCCAGTAATTGTTTCAAGAACTAGTAACATATGCATTCTATAGTAAAAATCGAGATATAATCAAACGGTAAAATATACCGGGAAGAAAATCAACGATCCAAAATGGTAGTAAATAGTAATGGCAAGTTACTAAAATCAATCAATGACCAGCATAAATCATTGCAACCACCAAAACACTCCACTTCTTAACCATTTTGATACTGGACAGCTCGGACAAGCAAACTTGATGCCATATAGTTCATTCACTTATTTATATTAACATACCCACATCAAATGGAACCTGCCTGGGATTGTTCTTTTAAAAATATTAAAACCAACAAAGTGAGGGAATTTGAAGCAAAACTCAAACTCCAAAAAGTAAAACTTTCACCTTTGTTTGACATTATGTAGCCCAAAAAAAAGGCCCAAATCAAGATTGAGCAAAAAAAAAGGGTTAGGGGTATAAATGCGAGCATACAGAGCCTTGGCGAGTAGATTAGGGTTTCCGCATCTATCCACACTCCTTTTACAGAATGAGGTTTCTTCATTGATGCTTCAGCAGAATCCCAATCTCATGAATTCTGCTCTTTACCCAACAGTTTTTGCTCGTCCCCAAAATAGTACTAATAATCATAATCATCTAGTAATGCTATTCGCACCTGCGTTTTTGCTACTACTACTACTACTACTCTCTCTCTCTCTCTTTCTCTCTCTATTGATCGCTATATGCATCTATATCTTTCTTTTCCCATCCTTTCCTTCATTCTTTGATCCTCCTTTTCTCTCTCTCATCGCTAAGAGGCAATGACGATGGTTTTGGAGTGTGGATCTGGATGGATAGATCGCCGTTGAAGATAAATGCTTGCCGGTGGCGTGGCAAATCGGTGAAATTGACAATTTTGTCCTTTTCCCGATTTAGGGTTTTGAATCCAATTGCAGCCATCCATGGCGGTGCTTCTTTTTCGACGATTGATTTCATCTTTGTACCAAAACTGAGCCTCAAATTTGATGAAACTAAAACCCTAAACTGAATCAATGAATTTCCTTAACGCGGTGTTGGGTAGAGTCGTATGGAGTGAAAGATGGGAATTACTCGTTGGATTCTATTCATTCAATTTTCCCTCTTTCATTCCATATGTCATCTAGCTAGCATATTTAGTGTTAACAGTTATTATTTCTTTTTCTTATTTCATTGATTTGATTTATCCATTTCTACATATGTTATCCATTTAATTCTTTTTTTACCCGTTTAGTTCCTCTTTTAGATTTTTTTTCTTTCTTTCTTTCTATTTTTGGATCTTTGTTTACGGTGTTATATTTGGTTTTGTGGTGAAACATGCATGTGCTCATTGGTTTATTCTTTGAACTTCGCAAGAAATTAAAGCTTTCTAATGCTGATTTCAAACATTATGACATTGATTGTCTTGTATTGTTGTTAGATGAACTTTCAGTTTCACTTTTGACTTTGCAGGTGAAGATTATGCTGTACCAAAAGAATGTTGTAGTTGAAACGGTCTTATTTAAGCTGCAAAATGAATGGATAAGTAATTTTTTAATGTAGTGATATATATTGAGTGGTTCATTTGAATCAGATTCTGTATATCTTATTGTATATCTGTTCCGTAAATTTTAGCATTTGTAATACTGAATGGAGAAGCTTGCACGACCTTTCAAATCTAGCCTTGATTAGGTGATATTGAGCTGTTTTAAGAAATTAAGGTTAAATTACATATTTATTAGTTTCCTTTTGTTCCAAATTACATATTTATTAGTTTCCTTTTGATACAAATGTATTGGTTTGAGACCTATAAATTCATACACTTCAATAAATCTTAGAAATAGAAAAGTGTATTGAACCTATAAATCATCTCAAAATTAATCCCCCTCACCTGTCACCACACCATTGAATGAAGATTGTTTTAAAAGATTGTGTGTGATGGTTAAGGTCAACCACAATGTATTGCTTGGAGCAGAACTGAACAGTATAGGTTATCGTGTTGATCACACACTCTTGTTCATGTAATTACGACAAGTTAACCACAACCATCGCCACTTTCACTCTGGACCTTTTCCACCAAACATATCGCTCCCGGTAAGGTGACGAATAGCTCAATCCATGTTTAACTTGACCAAATTCTCCATAGGAGTAGACCAATGTTTAACTTGACCAAATTCTCCATGGGAGTAGACCAATGAATATCTCTGTGAGGCCGCAAGTGTATAGACATTGAACTTGAAGCGGAAATTTAAGGCCTTTCGAGGTTTACTCAAATAGCTCGTTTATCTTCCCAACAATGTTATTTTTCAAAATCATCGGAGCTGCAACATCCCAGACGATTTTAAGCATTGTCGACTGACCTCACAAATCAACACTAGTCTTTTTAGCGTGTTTTGTTCTCACTCACATGCTTATTGGAAAACTTACTGGTACGTCACCCATCCAAAGACTACTCCAAGTCAAGCACGTTTAATTATGGAGTTCTTATGGAATGAGCTACCAAAAAGAAGATGCATCTTGTTGATATAGATAGTACCAAACAATTCTTTTAAGCTTTCCTTCAACTAGTTCCATACCTACACGGTCTCAAGATCCCTCTCATTCCGATGTGTGATTTGGTTCCTCTAGAAGCTGTCAGGAGCCACTCATTATCGTGCCTCATGCACCAGCGAACACTCCCCGCCCTCGCCAGCCTTAGGTGTTACAGGAGCACTCTAAAAAATGAATTCATTCCGTCTCCACCAAATAAAGGTTATATGGATTAATTAAAGGAGTTGTGTTATTTGAACAACCATTTGATCGACAACTTTTGGGACAACCTTAATTTTACAAAACAAAGAGGTATTGACACAAAAACCAATAAAAAAAGAGGTATTGACACAAAAATCAAAACAATAGAGAAATAAAGTAAAAACATAATGTGAGTATAAGAAAAAAAGTTGTTACAAAAGTTGTCAAAAAGTGGTTGTATAAATATCATTTCTCATAAGAGAGCTCTCTCACTAGTACCAAGCCAAGCTAAAGAGTCATGAACGAGTTGTCATTAAACCAAAAATGATATCTCATATATTATCAAATCTAACTTTCATAATATATACTTCACTAGATCTATAGATAAATTCTAAGCGATCTCCATAATTGAAAATTGAAAAATAAATAAATACACATAGATATTTATTTTCGTATAATTGTATCATTGTAATACAACGACTAATCCACTTTAAACAATATCATCACGAGTCTAAAAATCATCATATAAATATTTTCACAATTTTGTAAAAAAAAAAATCACAATAAACTCGTTACTTAAATAAAACAATAACCTTTTGGTTAGAAGGAGATTTGTACTTGTAATGAGAACAATGCCAACTCAGTTTTATTTAATCAAATACAATAAGAGATTATGCTAAAGAGTGCCCTTGAAATATTAGTTAAAAAGATAAAAATATAAACATTGTATTTAGAAATGATGAAAAATGACCTTAGAACACTTATTAGCATAACCATATAAAATATGATATTATAAATAGAAATAATATTTGTAAAAATATTTTTTAACAAGTCCATATAAAGTATGCTATTATAAATAGAAATAATATTAGTACAAATAATTTTTAACAAGTTTTAGGATAATTCTCTTTCTCACTTTCATTGTATTTTTACTTTATTTTGATAGATAGACACAATGACAAAGTCACTTTGAATTCACATACATAAATTATTCAAATAACATACAAACATTTTAATTTAACACTCATTACAAAGGGTAGAACTGGAAAATACTATGAAAGAAGCAAAGATGAGTGACTCGGGTGTATAAATATGAGCGAGCACATAGACATTGATCCGCAGATTAGGGTTTCTGTATCTATCCATCCACACTCCTTTTGCTTCTACTACTCTCTCTTTCTTCTCCAGTTCCTTTCTTTCATTCTTTGATCCTCTTTCTCTCATCGCTAAGAGGCTAGTGTGGATCTGGATGGATAGATCTCGATCTGGTGGTCTGAGCCTCACATAATTTTATGAAACCAAAACCCTAAACTCAATTAACTATGTTCCTGTATTGGATCGATCGTCTTTTTAATGTGGTGTTGAGTAGAGTTGTATGGAATGAGAGATGGGAATTTCTTGTTGAATTCTATTCATTCAATTTTCTCTCCCTCGTTCCATACATCATCTAGCCAATACTGTGTTAACAATTGTCTTTGGTTTCGGGTACCGGTTTAATCGGTTTAATTAAAGAAGAGAATACTCAGACTTTTATTTATTTTCTTCATATTTCAAACATGAATCTAATTATAATTTTCACTTTTGTTATACTATACTGAACTGAATAAAAGAATTTTGCACAATCTTTAAAAGTTAGCCTTGATGAATAATTCAGTGATTCTCACATTTCTGTTTCATCCCAATAATTGTGTTTGGAGAAACATTGCCATATGCATTATATAGTACAAGTATATTGGGACGATAATTGGCGATCCAAGATTGTGACAGTGCTAATTTAATAAAATCAATGGCCAGCATAAAACATTGCAACCACCAAAACTGCTACTAGGGAGATAACAGAGTTGACACCATATGCCCTTACACCTGAAGAGGGTGGTGGTGGAGGAGTAGATGCAGCTGGAGGCTCAGCTTTAGCTAGGTTAATCACTGGTGGAAGAGGTGGATCAACAACGTCTGCAACTTGTAGAGCTTTAGGAGGTGATGCTTTTGGTTTCAAAGGATCTGGAACCATAGTTAAAAGATCACCAGGATGTGCTGGTAAGATGGCAAGCTCGTGATTCGGATCGCTACATGGGCTTTCTGCAAATTAAAATGGTACATAATAAGTTAGGTTATATAGTTTGATTGAATAATCTAAGAAAGCTAAACAGGTTGGTATTACTTACTCATTAATCTGTATGCAGTGGCTGGAAATTCGGTCACGATGCCATCGACAAGCTCCATGTAAGTAGCAATCTCAACATTTGGATCTGACCAAAAATCGAAGGCTAGCGACAAGTATTCATTTTTGAGAATATGGACGAATATCGTTAGGTTTGCACCTTTCAGCTCTTTAACAACATTTGTCAATCCTAGCAACAAGGAATTAGATCCTTTGATAACATCGAGTTTGGGAATATTCACTACTTCTGCGTACTTCTTTATTTCTTCCACTGTTTGTACTGATATATCGTCTATTATATTTTCAATGAGCAACACCCTTTTGTAAGATGGGATATCTTTAAACTTGGTTAGGACCGAACTGTCATCTGATTGGATGAAGACTTGTTGTGTGGCCTGCTTGTCAAAGGTAGCATTGCTCAAAGCAGCGGTGACAGTACCTACAATGTCAAGACCCTTCTTTGATGCAAGGTAAGCAGCATTCTGTGAAGCAAATAGAGTTAGTGCTTAGCATTAGTAGGAAATTTTCAAATAGAAGTAATATAGGGAATTGGCGATGTTGCTCACCTGTATGTTGATCAAAATGCCAAAAACTGCCTTTGTCTTGGTCAAATCCAAAAATTCAGGAAGAGTAATGAATTTACCACTGTTCTTATTTGCTGGATTTCTTTGAAACTCGTTGCCGAAAGGGTTGACCATTTGTGCTGAAAAGAGAAATTTATACCATTTAAGTTTATTGTTGAAATCTTAAAAATTACATTTTAATATGAGCTGTTGTTGTAAGGAAGTTTTTACGTTTTAATGTTTGAATCTCGGTCCATGTAAGATCAAAGGAGAAAATTCCACTTTTTGGTTGAAGTTCAGGGACATTGGCAGATCGAGACATGAATTTAGGCATAGCAGTGCTTATTTCTAAAAGGTCCACAGTATTTGCGCAAAAGGCAATTCCATCTTTTGTCATTTGAACTGAGCAATCTATGATGTCAGCGCCGTCGGTTATAGCTTGCTGATATGCAAGATCAGTGCTGCCTGGGTAAACACCACTTGATCCGTTGCTGCTTATGATTAAAGTTGGTCCTACAAAAGCAAATGTAACGTTATAGACTTGTTTGTTTTTTGTTTTTTCATGTCATTACTGTAGGATTGAAGAAAACTTGACATTAGTTAGTAATATATATACCTTTTTTGGGCAAAGTGTTGTTGTGTGCAAAGCACCCTGTAAAACAAAAACAATGTGAGAAAGGTTAGAGTTGTGATTTTTCTATTTTAGAAATAGATCATGAACTAAAAAGTTGGAGATTTCAGATTTGTTATCTCACCAATGGCATTTGATGCCGTAGTTGGGAAATCAGTGACAACACCATCAACACTATCTCTACTGTCAATAAATTGAAGGTACTCAGCAGTAGGGTCATAGTTATAACTGTAACTTGAAAACAAATCATTAGCAAAACCAGAAGCATATACTTCTAGTCCTAATTTATGTGCATCAGCTACAAGTGTTGTGGGAAGTCCTAGATATTTGTCAGGTTTAACAGGCAATATGAATTCTTTTGGGACCATGATGCCTGATGCGAATGATTTGATTGCCACAAGATCCTTTACTATAATTCCGTATGGTTGTTTGGTTTGTGGTTCGACATCCACAGCGTTAAGAAGTTGAAAGATGACTTTAGTTGCTTTGTTAGGTTGCCTGGCGATACTCTTCAAGAAACCAATATCTGGAGATGAAACAAAGTCTACTGGAAGAGCTCTCAAAATCTCTAGAACAACTTCTACTGCTTTTTTTCCGTATTGGGTGTAGAAACCTGCATTCTGTAACACAAAAAAAACTCGATCAACACGCAACACACTGATGAAAGAAAGAAATAAAAGAATGCACTGCGGTGCTTCAGGATTTTCAATTTCAACAGAGAGAGAGAGAAAGAACCTGAACATTCAACCAAAACCTTGGTGGTGTTTTGGTACTTAGAAGAGCATCAACATTAGCAACTGGGAAAACACCATCGAAAAAATCGGGTCGAGAAAATATGGCTTGAGTCACTGGAAGTCATAGCAAAGAGAAACTTGAGTTATAAGTTCCAATGCTTAAATAAGAATAACTAGTTTTGACTTTTCGCAGTTCATCTATCTATTTAATATGCACGCACTAACAATCCTAGCAGTTTTTTTTTTTTTACTCTAAATGGCTCAATTTATCAATATATAATCTACATTTTTCCCCTCATTATTTTTCTGGTTCCATCCATGTTTGTACGACAAGGTTTCCTAATAAGAAAACGCAATGGAGAGAATTTAAATTGATATAAGACTCACTTCTTACATCATGCTCAACCTGAGCACTAGAGTAATCCGTAGAAAAGTGTCCTTGCACATTCCTCCCATTGATATTGTAAGTTTTAGCCTTAGGATCAAACATTTCTATAGTTGTCGAATTGTCAAGGGTAGCCCCAGTCACACAAAAGGCACCACCATCATTTGTCAGCTGAAGATTGCACAAGAAAATGCTTATGTCTTGTGATAGTTCAACTGCTTTCTCAGTACCTTCTGGAAAAAGTCCCGAAAAACCACCACGGGCTATTACAAGTGGTTCATTTCCTGCAAGGTATGATTTAAAGAATCAATATGCCGAGCATTACCAGAAGCAATGTTGTCGATCACAAATTATGGAAAACAGTGGTTAGTTTAACCGCTACACAACATTGTTATAGCACGGTTATATGACAACATTTGGTACTAAATAACATATTGCGGAATAATTGCAATTTATTCAAATTTTGCAGCGCTATTTACCAACATTGATCAGAAGAACAAAGAAGCTTATTCAAATGGAAACAAGGTAGAGAAACGAAGGTTTAGGATTACCAACCACTTAATGTTGACCATTTCTTGACAGGGATAGGATTAGGTACTACAGGTTGATGTGGAGCTATAGGATGATGTGGAACGGCAGGTTTTTGGGCGAATGTTGAATGAAGCAAAAACAAAAACAGAAACAAGCTTCTGAGCATTTTTATCTTTTCCTGTCACAATTCAAAATCAATGTCAATCAAAACATGAAAATATTAATCGGAACACAAGGCCTTCATTAGGATATCTTTCATTGTTTGGAACACAACCTTTTAACGTTCATTTTGCGGTAAGATTTATTAACCTCGTACATAAATATTGATATAACCTCATACATTATTCAAATAACTTAAAATTTTTATATTCCATGAATCAAAAGAACATGATCTAAATGGAAACAGAAAATATCAAACATCAAATGCATACCCAAAAATTAATGATCATCATATGTTATGTTTTATTAGATGGATGAAACAGGCATTCCCTATGACAGTTTTTTCTCGTGAGGAAGACCCTCAAGGGAATGTGAGGGGAAAAAGGGAAGCAAATTGGAGAGTTAAATTATTGACTCAACTAAGAACAATTCTATTTATTTCCATCACATGTTTAGGCGCATAAATAGCTGGTCAGGATTTCAATTCATAGGACAACCAATAACAATGTTATTATTAGAATCTAATTTCCCATGTGGACTGTTTTTGGTTACTTTCCTTTTTTGTTAAAAACACAAAAATATTGTGCTAAATTGCGTGTTTTGATATTGTGGGGATACCTACCACAATTACCACACGGGGTTAGCTACTAAATCGCAGGCAAAGTTCCGTTTAATACAACTCTTATTTTTGGTACGTAAATACAATATAACTGTTTTTTACATGTAACTTATTTGTATTTTTTTTTTGGATTAATTCTTTGGTTTTAAAAAGAAAATGAGATTGGTAATCTAAAGTTCGTGAGAGAGGTAAGTTCAATTGCTATTTAGTTTAATACAACTCTTATTTTTGGTTCGTAAATACAATGCAATACATGTAACTTTGTCAATTTGTGAACTTTTTTTTTTTTTGTACAATGTGACACTTTTTTTTAAGATTTGATAAAAAAAAATGTTAACTTTATTTTTGACTAAAAAAATATCATCTTTAATAATCAAAATTGTTATTGGAGTACAAATAATAGCAACAAAAATTTAAAATTTAGTATAAGATAGACGGTTGGATAACTCAACTAGTTTGAACCAAATATTACTAAAATTAGTAGTTATGGATTCTAATTAAGACGAAAGAAAAAATATCAACCTAACAACTAACAACTAATTACTCTTGTCATTGACCTTTGACTATTGCAACAGTGAAAAAAATTTCGTCCCACCGCTTTGACCTCAAATGAATAACAACAAAAGTAAATTAGATCATGTTTATTCTCATTTTCTCACTCTAATTCACTTGTTACCTAAATATTTTAGTCAAGATCCGTCGCTCGTTGTTAATAGTTGCACAAAGAAGTTCTAAAGTGGTATATACCACAATAAATCATCTATCAATGTATGATTATTGAATGCAAACTAAAATGAACATCAAAACCTCTTTATGTTACGATGAAATTATTGAAGTGAATTGCAGGTACACTTGTCTATCTCTAACAATTCCTTGGTGAAATTCCGAGTTTTCACTATGATGACTGCCAAAGAGAACTGAATATTAGACTTGAAATAGGTGAAATATTCCTCTCCTTTAAGCAAATTATATCATTTAGACGTATGTTTTTGTTTTCACACGCCTTTGCCTATTAATATGAAGTTAGAAATCTTCTTGTACACCACCATCTATCATGAATATGAAATTTACACTAAACAGATTACTGAAGGTCATTGGATTTTTACCATTCAATTAGTTAACGATACCGTATTAACACATACTGATGGTGACAGTTTATAAGTTCCTATCATAGCAGAAGAGCTTTCCCAGTAGAATTATCATCCTTAAGGCTTAAACACTCCAATAACTCAAGTAAACTTGAATGTTTCATAAGAAAACATTTGTTGGCCATTGCTTAGACCAAATTCAGCAGAGAAAAAGTAAACAAATAAACAATGCTGTTAAATAACACATACTGAATCTCACAAAAACAGCAAGAACAGACAGAATTTTAACATTAAAATACCAACTTTGTTTAAGTTCACATCTTTAGTCTATATATACAGAACAAGCAAATACATGATGATGTATATAGAAATCCAAACTAAATTGATCTGATTAGAGTTCTAAAGACCTTTATTCATTACATGAAATAAACACTACTTCAGAAGTGATTACATAACACTGTTCATAACCATACTTGTTTGTTTATTTCTTTATTTTCCAAAAAGTGATTTAAACCACCAAATTCCTTTGGTGTCTTCAGGACCTTCTTGCTCAGGTGGAGTATCACTCTGTGGAGTCTTGCGCAGTTTGCTCACATCATACCCTTCTTCCTTAGCTTTCTCAACAAGCTGGTTGTAGATTTCTTCATCCAAATGGGGTTGTCTGCATAATATCTAGGAACCAAAATGATCCAAGTTATGGTAGGAAACTAACAAATCACTAGCAAAATATTCACAAGCCAAACAAATGCATTTTCATGATTTTAAATTGGAGTTATGGACTTGTGGTTATGTTATGTGATACCCTAATCATATATTAGGACACAATTTAGTACATTTTGTTTTTCATCGATTCTAAAAGAAGTACTTTTTTGGTTTCCCTCTATAAAGGAGGGAATCCTATTTGAGCCACTATCCGACGCAAATCTTTGTTCGGCATGTTGTGGGAGTCTAGGCACTAGACCCAACCCCGTTGGTCTAA